>CXVL01000004.1_pt1 | contig 82086 bp, 74 predicted proteins | sample 940841 | NCBI WGS metagenome assembly CXVL01 (sample SAMEA3493526, study PRJEB9703) | human gut metagenome | biome: ENVO:mammalia-associated habitat; material: ENVO:feces | place: Bangladesh | collected 2010-01-06
CCGATGACATATCGATTGAGATAATCGAAAATCTGTCGTTGATTTGGCAGGCGGGTGGTCAACCTTTCACCGTTGACGGCGAGAATATCACTATCGATTTGAAGAACGATCAGGGCGTGAAACGCTATGAGAGTTTATGGCAGAAGCTGATTGACGAGAAGCTGATTGACACGAAGACAATCGGCTGGTCGGATGATTGGTTCCGTGGCCTCGGCAACGGCAAAATTGCTTCAGTGGCAATCGGCGGCTGGATGCCTATTACTCTGCAACAATCTTCTTCCGAGGCATCAGGCAAATTCCGCGTTGCACCATTGCCAGGTTGGTCCGAGGACGATACAACGAGTGCCGAGAATGGTGGCGGATCCCTATCAGTCGTAAAAGGGTCCAAGCATGCTCAGGCTGCATACGAATTTGCTAAGTACGTTGGCTATGGTCCCGGGGAGAAGATACTCACCAGCAATGGCATCGTGCCTGATCTGACCAAGACGTTGGAAAGCAGCGAGTACCAGGATCAGAAGAAGGATTACTTTGGCGGACAGCAGGTCAACAAGGTGCTGGCCGAATCGGCGTCGAACGTGAAAACTGACTTCCAGTTCCTGCCCTATCAGGTATACGGTGGCTCCATCTATCCAGATTACATGTCCAAGGCATTCACCGGTGAGAACACCATCGCGGAACGTATGGGTCGTGTGATTCGGCCGTAATAAACCGGGTTGTCACTTACTGCGTTGAATTTGGAAAAGTTATGAGGCGGAACCAGAAACGGTGGCCCCGCCTCATTGTGAGCATTCCTATGCAATAAACGCGATGGGGGATGCGAGGTCCACGCCGGAACCGTCGCGGCGCATGTCGGGTTTGGGAAGCTCGACCGGGGAGCCGGCGGATGTGGAGGCGTGCAGCGGATAGGGGCCCACCCAGGCGAGAATCAGCGTGTTCTGGCCCTTGAGGAAGCGTTGGGAACGCACGCCACCGGTGGCACGGCCCTTGGTGGGATACATCTCCAGCGGAGTCACCTTGGCGGCGCCGTTTTCGGTACCGGGCAGAGCATTCTCATCCCCGGCCACGGTGAGCACCACCGCGCCCGCACCCGAAGTCAGACCGTTCTCGCCTTCCTCGTAGGTCCAAGCCACCTTGCCGGCGGGCACCACATTGAAGGCCATCACATGAGCACCCTCGGCGAGCTTGATGCCGGCCATGCCGCCGGCCGTGCGGCCCTGCGGGCGCACGTTCTTCGCATCGAAGGTGAGTAGCGAGGAATCAGAGGAAACGAACACCAGACGGTCATCATCCTCAGCCACGGCGGCGAACACCACTTCGTCCCCGTCCTTCACGTCGATGACCGGCCAGGAATCCATGGTGGTGGGAGCTTCTCGGTTCCAACGCTTGACCACACCGTTGCGGGTGCCGATGGCCAGCGACGGCAGCGGCTTGGCCTCCGCCGTGGTTTCGCCGTCGCCGCCGTTTTCGCCGTTATCGGCCGACTGCTCCATGGCGATTGCGGTCACCACTCGTTCCCCGCGTACGGGGTCGGTGGATTCGGTCATGCTGATCAGGTCGTCGGCCTGGACTCCGCCCTGCAGAGAAAGCGTGGCGGACGCCGGCAAGGCCGGCAGATCGACCACATGTGCCAGCACCAGGCGTCCGGCCGAGGTGACCAGACCATAGGCGGCGCGGGTGGAAGTCCGGAAAATCGTGGTGATTTGATCATCGTGCAGACGTTCGTCGGACGCGGAACGTGAGTTGAACACATCCATGGCGCTCGGCGTGGTACGGGCGATCAGGCCCGTGGCGCTCATCATCACCACGCACGGCTCGTCCTCGATCTTCAGGGCTCCGGTCAAAGCGGACTGTTCGCCGGTCTTCTTGGCGGCCGCAGCGGCGGCAGCCACATCGGCCTCGGCGGAGGAAATGATGGTGGCGGACTTCACAGCCTCCAGCGCGGATTTCGAAATTCCGGAAGTGCCGGAACCCTGTGCCACGACCGGCGTCAACGTGCCGTCGGGATCGGCGTCCAACAGCACGGTGCGACGCGGCGATCCCCACTTGTCGACGGCCTCATCCATTTCGCTGGTGACCACATGGTCGAGCGCTTCGGCGGAGGCCAGAATGCGGGTGAGCTCCTCGATGCGCTTCTTCAAATCGTCACGCTCGGCCTCAAGTTCGATGCGGTTCATCTTGGTCAATCGGCGCAGACGCAGATCCAGAATGTACTGGGCCTGGACCTCGTCTAGATCGAATACGGCCATCAAACGGGTCTTCGCGGCATCCGCATCATCCGAAGTGCGGATCACCTGGATCACCTCGTCGATGTCCAGCATGGCCAGGAGTAGTCCCTCGACCAGGTGCAGGCGTTCCAGGGCTTTCTTCTTGCGGTATTCGCTACGGCGGCGAATCACCACGCGACGGTGATCAACCCATACCTGCAGCATCTCTTTCAAGCCCATCGTGTGCGGACGGCCGTCCACCAACGCCACGTTATTCATGGCGAAGTTGTCCTGCAACGGCGTGTGCTTGAACAGCTGGACGAGCACCGCATGCGGATCGAAACCGGTCTTGATCTCGATGACGATACGTGTGCCGTTATGACGATCGGTCAGGTCGAACGCGCCGGAGATACCCTCCAGCTTGCGGTTCTTCACACCGTCGGAAATACGCTCGATCACCTTTTCCGGACCTACCATGTACGGCAGCTCGGTGACCACGATGGCCTGCTTGCGGGCTGTGACATGCTCGATATGTGTGGCGGCGCGCGTGGTGAGCGTGCCTCGGCCGGTGGCGTAGGCCTCGCGAATGCCGTCGCGGCCGATGATCGTACCTCCGGTGGGCCAGTCGGGGCCCGGAACATAGCGCATCAGCTGTTCAAGCGTGGCATCCGGGTGAGCCATGAGGAACTTTGCAGCATTCACCACTTCGCCGAGATTATGCGTGGCCAGATTGGTGGCCATGCCTACGGCGATGCCCGAACCGCCGTTGACCAGCAGGTTCGGAATTGCGGCCGGCAATACGGTCGGCTCTTTGAGCTTGTTGTCGTAGTTCGGCGTGAAGTCAACGGTGTCTTCGTCGATATCCGCGTTCATGCCGAGAGCTGCCGGGCCGAGTCGAGCCTCGGTATAACGGGAGGCTGCCGGGCCGTCGTCCAAGGAACCGAAGTTACCGTGGCCGTCCACCAGCGGCAAACGCATCGCGAATGGCTGGGCCAAACGCACCATGGCCTCGTAGATCGCGGAATCACCGTGCGGGTGGAGCTTGCCCATCACCTCGCCCACCACGCGGGCGGACTTCATGTACGGGCGGTCGGGGGTCAGGTTCATCTCGCCCATCTGGTAGACGATGCGGCGCTGCACCGGCTTCAGGCCGTCGCGCGCATCGGGCAGGGCTCGCGCGTAGATCACCGAATACGCATATTCGAGGAAGGACTTGCTCATCTCCTCGTTCAGCGGCGTCTCGACGATATGCTCCTTGACCGTACGCGGATCATAGGTTTGCGCGGCCGGTTTGCGGTGTGATGCCATGAAACTCCCTTTCGAACTCGCCCTATATTAGCGTCAGGTCGCGAAACGGCGCGCAGCGAATGGTTCTCAATAGGAAAAGTGTGAGTGCTCGGCCAGTCCAATCGCACATAAGACGACGGAAAATGGCGGAACTTCAGCACAATGACTTATGCGCGATTGATTGATATTGTGCGTTTGGCTCACACTTTTGCAATGGGGCACGGTTTTCTGTGAGCCCTATAATGAGCAATTATGAGTGTTGAGACGCCGGATATGGACGAATTGCTGCGGTTGGTGCCCACAGTGACTTATGGGGACACAGCTGCGGGTCGTGGGGGAGCGCTGCACCTTTCCGCCGTATTGCCGGCTCTTTCCGCCGCCATTGGTCATCCGATTTCGACCAAGGTCCACACCGATCCCCAAGCCTGCAAAAAAGCCCTCGGGCTGCCTGACGCCACATCGGCCATCGTGGTGCTCGTGGACGGACTTGGCTACTGGAATCTCGCCATGCGCCTCGGCCATGCACCCTACCTGCGCTCGCTGATGAACGAGAGCGCCAACCAGCGTCCCATCGCGACCTGTGCGCCCAGCACCACCGTGGCCGCCATGGCCACGTTCGGCACCGGCACCTGCCCGGGATTGACCGGTATGGCCGGATACACGCAGCTGGAGCCGAACAACCACAAGCTCATCCAACTCATCCAATTCAAGGATGCACTGGCGCCCAAACCCGTCAATCCAAGAATCACCACCCCTCCCATGGTCGATCCTCATGATTTGCAACGTGAACAGACCGTGTTCGAGAAGCTTCGCCGTCAGGAGGTGCGCGTCACCAGTTCCGGACTGCCCAAATTTGCCGGCTCTCCACTGACCGAAGCGGCCTTGCGCGGCACTGATTATCAGGCCAATGTCACCCCGCGTGATCGCGTGCTCGCCGCAGCACGCGCCGCCAGGAGGCCCGGCCTGACCTATCTGTATATCCGTGACGCGGACAAGGTGGGTCACAATTACGGCTGGGATTCCGAGCATTGGGTGGCGGCTTTCGAACACATCGACGCACAGCTTGCATTATTGAAACGTAGCGCGTCAGCCGGCACCTTGATCGTCATCATCGCCGACCATGGCATGGTGCAGACCGACATGGATCAGCGGCTCGACATCGCGACGGAGCCTTCGCTGATCCATGGCGTGGAACTGGTGGGGGGAGAGCCGCGCTCTCTGATGCTGTACGCCGAACCCGGCGAATCACCGGACGCCATAGCCGATCGCTGGCGTGACCGCTTGGGGGATGCGGCGTTGGTGCGTACCAAGGAACAGGCATGTGCCGATGGGCTGTTCGGCCCTGTATCGGAACGTATTCGGCCGATCCTCGGCGACGTGATGGTACAGGCTGCCGGCGCGGCCACATTCGTGGATTCGCGTACTCAGGGGGATAAGGCCACCCATTTGCCTAGCGTGCATGGGTCGCAGACGATGATGGAGATGGATATTCCCTGTTTGATTGACGTCGCCTGACCGATATCGTCTGACCGATATCGACATGGCATAGTCATACGATTCCGGGGACAAGAGTCGTATCGTCAGGCGGCTATATCCGGCTATGCCAGATATAGCGAATAATCAGTCGCCGAACAGAATCTCATCCCAGCTGGGCACCGCCGAGCGTCCCGACTTCCTTCTGGACGGCTTCGCAGCGGGTTCCGTCGGAGCTGCTTTGGCGGGTGCTGCGGTCTGTTCCTTTTTTGCGGCTTTGCCGGTTTCCACTGGCGCCGCACCGGAATCGGAGATGACTTCGTCATGGACCGGGGCATCGGATTGGGCAGCCGGAATCCGGCCGTCATCGGGCGGCGTCTGCGTACTCGCGGCACCGGTCGAAACCGGTGCGGAAAGCTTGACCGGCGGCATGGACCCGGAGGCGGAGAGATCGATCGGAGGCATCGAGCCGGTGGAGGTCACCGGATTCGAGGACGCCGGATGGGTCTGCGGAGCAGACGGCTTTGGCGCGGCCCATGCAGACACGGCACGCTCGATACGCGCCGAACGGACGGAATCGCCCGGCAGCGCAGGTTCCGGCGAAGCCTTTGCGCCGCCTGCGTTCTCGGTCCTCGGATTCTGTTCGCCGAGCAGCTTGCGTGCGGCATTGTTCAGGCAGACCACGGAATTGTCGTGCATGTTCCAGGCCCATTCGGCGTGGATCTCACGTCCGGCGGAAGTAAAAATCGCCACGATATGCCATGGTTCCAGCCCACGGCGGGTGGATTTCCAGGTCACCGACTCCATGCCGATGGACGCCGCCGCCAAAGTGCGTTCGACCAGCTCATTGATGGTGCGCACCTTGCTGTCCTTCGGAGCGGGCACCGTCAGGAACTGTTCGATCGCATACTGTTTTTCGGTTTCCACCGCGGCGGAGAAACGCCGTACCAGCGTTGTGCTCAGTCCGTAGCGTTCCGCCACGCGGGACGGGTCGGCGCCCGCACGAATCAGCGACTGGATCTGCGAGATGGGAAGTGTGGACTGCTCATGGGGCTGTTCCGGCTGCTGCTGTTCGCTGCGAACCTGCTTGGCCTCGAGAATCGCCCGTTCGAGCGTGTCGTCCAAGCTGACGGCGAACTGATGGCCTCCCAAGGAGAATACGAGGTCCCCCGTTTCGCTTACGCGCTCGAAACGGGCCTTCTCGAGCCAATCCTTAGGCATATGCACACCACTTTCCGTCGCAAAGACATTACTTATTCCCAGTATGCCCCACGTGTCGAACTTTACAAGTATTTCAAATCATGTATCCTATGGGCGAGTACAACGCGGCGAAACCGCGCGAACGCCAACGGTAGACGACGAAAGGACCATAATGGCTCAGGATTATGATTCCCCCCGTAACAAGGACGAGGACGAGGAATCGCTGCAGGCTCTGGGAAAGTCCGCGCAGAATACCTCGAGCGACATCGACGATGATGAGAACGCCATTGCCGAGGATTACGAACTGCCGGGTGCCGATCTGAGCAACGAGGACTCCTCGGTGACCGTTATCCCCATGCAGGGTGACGAGTTCATCTGCTCCCAGTGCTTCCTGGTCAAGCACCGCAGCCAGCTCGCCTACACCGACGAGGATGGCCAGCCGGTGTGTGAGGAGTGCGCCGCCTGATGGCGTTTGACGAGACCTACAACGAGCCTGAGTCCACCGAGGTCCTGGTCAAAAGCCTTGACCCCGAGCACCCGGCCCGGCTGCATTACGCCCATGCGGGCGACGCCGGCGCCGACCTGATCACCACCGTTGACGTGACCCTGAAACCGTTTGAGCGTGCACTGGTTCCCACCGGTGTGGCTATAGCCCTGCCCGCAGGATATGTGGCACTGGTCCATCCGCGCTCCGGCCTTGCCGCCAAGCAAGGCGTCACCGTGCTCAACGCGCCCGGCACCGTCGATGCCGGATATCGTGGCGAGATCAAAGTGCCGCTGATCAATCTCGACCCGGAGCATACCGCCGTCTTCCACCCGGGCGACCGCATCGCCCAGATGGTCATCCAGCGCTATGTCGAAGCCCGATTCATCCCCGCCGAGATCTTGCCCGGCTCAGACAGGGCGGAACGGGGATTCGGATCCACGGGAGTGGCGTCCTGATTTAACCGTAGGCGGGGTCTGGATGCGATTGCCAACACGCAGTCAACCCCGATACACGGCTACAATGAGTGTCATATGAGGGAGGTGACTGGCATGTCGGAGATCGATGGCGAGCAGTATGCCGCCCGCAAGCTGGGATGCGAGATCAGCGCTGATCCGCTCAATCCGCTTGAACCAATCAAGCAGGTGTGCAAGGCTCATCACCCTGGAGAGGATTTGTCCATCCTCGATCGCGCCTATCAGCGTGCCGTTATCCAGCATTCCGTTCAGCGCCGCAAGTCCGGCGAGCCGTACATCATCCACCCATTGGCCGTCTCCCAGATTCTGGCTGATCTGGGCATGGGCCCGATCGTGGTGGCGGCCGGTTTGCTGCATGACACCGTGGAAGACACCGACTACACGTTGGATCAGTGCCGTGCCGAATTCGGTGATACCGTGGCCGGACTGGTCGATGGTGTGACCAAGCTGAGCCAGCTCGAAGTGGGTGATTCCGCACAGGCTGAGACCATTCGCAAGCTTGTGGTGGCCATGAGCCGCGACGTGCGCACTCTGGTGGTCAAACTGGCCGACCGTGTGCACAACGCCCGCACTTGGCGATACGTGAAGACCACCTCCGCCCAGAGGAAGGCGCGCGAAACCCTCGACGTGTATGCGCCGCTGGCCAACCGTCTGGGTATGAACGCCATCAAGACGGAGCTCGAGGAACTGAGCTTCAAGGTGCTCTACCCGAAGATCTACAACGAGATCGTGGTGTTGGTGGCTCGTCGGGCCGGTCAACGCGATGTGTATTTGAAGCAGATTCTGGCCGAGATCAACGAGGATCTGGACGAGCAGAACATCAAGGCATACGTCACCGGACGCCCGAAGGACTACTTCTCCATCTACCAGAAGATGATCGTGCGTGGCCATGATTTCGCGAACATCTACGATCTGGTAGGTGTACGTATCATCGTCGATACCATTCAGGACTGCTATGCGGCGCTTGGTGCCGTGCATGCGCGGTGGAATCCGGTTCCCGGCCGGTTCAAGGATTACATCGCCATGCCGAAGCTCAACATGTACCAGTCGTTGCACACCACGGTGGTCGGCCCCGGCGGTAAGCCGGTTGAAATCCAGATCCGTACGTGGGACATGCACCGTCGTGCCGAATTCGGTATCGCCGCGCACTGGAAGTACAAGGAGAACGGCCAGGCCGGTCGTGCCCTGAGCTCGCCAGACAAGTCCGACCGCAAGCGCGATGTGAACAATCAGGAGCTGTCCGAGGCCGATAACCTCAAGTGGATTCAGCAGCTCGCCGATTGGACTTCGGAAACCCCAGATTCCAACGAATTCCTCGGTTCCCTGAAGGAAGACCTCGGCTCGTCCGAAGTCTATGTCTTCACGCCGAAGGGCAAGATCGTCTCCTTGCCGGCCCATGCCACACCGGTCGATTTCGCCTATGCCGTGCATACCGAAGTGGGCCACCGTACGATGGGCGCGCGCGTCAACGGGCGTTTGGTGCCGCTCGACACCACGCTCGACAACGGCGACACCGTGGAGATCCTGACTTCCAAGTCCGATACTGCCGGTCCTTCGCGCGACTGGCTGAGCTTCGTCAAGAGCCCGAAGGCACGAAACAAGATCCGCCAGTGGTTCTCGAAGGAACGTCGTACCGAGGCCATTGAGGAAGGCCGCGACGAACTGACCCGCGCTATGCGCAAGCGTAACCTGCCGGTCAATGCGCTGCTGACCACCGAGGCACTGATCGGTGTGGCCGACGATCTCAACTTCCCGAACGCCGATGCTGTGTTCGCCGCCATCGGTGATGGGCAGATCTCCACGCAGAACGTCATCTCGCATCTGGTCAAGGATGCCGGGGCCGATGAGGTCGATGAGGAGGTCGAGCAGGAGGCTCTGCCGCTCAAGCCCATCGAGCGCAAAACTTCCAGCAGCTCTACCGGAGTGTCCGTCAAGGGCGTGGGCGACGTGTGGGTCAAATTGGCCCGTTGCTGCATGCCGGTGCCGGGAGATCAGATCATCGGCTTCATCACCCGTAATCAGGGTGTGTCCGTGCACCGCACCGACTGCCAGAACATGATCGACCTGAAGAACAAGCAGCCCGAGCGTGTGGTCGAGGTCGAATGGACCAGTACCAAGGGTCTGTTCATGGTCAAGATTCAGGTCGAGGCCTTGGATCGTCGCAACCTGTTGTCCGACGTGACACGCGTGCTGTCCGATCATGGCGTGAATATCATCTCCGGAACGATCGCCACGGGTTCCGACCGTGTGGCCACCAGCCAGTTCAGCTTCGAAATGGCCGATCCGCAGCATCTCAACACGTTGCTGGCCGCCGTGCGCAAGATCGACGGCGTGTTTGACGTGTACCGTCTGACCGGTGCCAAGGAGTCCGCCGAGCCGCGTATGCGCAAGATGAAGTAGTCCGTACCGTACTCTGGCTCCCCTTCAGAGGGGAGCCAAGAACGAGTAAGCCCTCTGATTGGAATCGATCAGAGGGCTTTGTTATCGGTTGTGGTGGGTCTTACTCAGCCACGTCCACGGAGAGGATCACGGCCGGCTCGAGCGGGCGATCCATCGGATCGGTTTCGACGGCCTCGAGCTTGTCGACAACCTTCTTGGAAGCGTCATCAGCAACTTCACCGAAGATAGTGTGGTGGCCATCCAACCACGGGGTCGGCACGGTGGTGATGAAGAACTGGGAGCCGTTGGTGCCGTGCACCTTGCCGTCCATACCGCGGCGCAGACCAGCGTTGGCCATGGCCAGCAGATACGGCTTGTCGAACTTCAGGCTCGGATCGATCTCATCGTCGAACTCATAACCAGGGCCGCCGGTGCCGGTGCCGAGCGGGCAGCCGCCCTGAATCATGAACTGCTTGATGATGCGGTGGAAGGTCAGACCGTTGTAGAACTTGCCGTGGGAAGGCTGACCGGTGTACGGGTCGGCCCATTCCTTCTCGCCGGTGGCGAGGCCCAGGAAGTTGGCCACGGTGTTCGGGGCCTTGTCATCGAACAGGTCGATGGTGATATCGCCTTCAGAGGTGCGCATGATGATGGTAGTCATGGTCTTAAGTGTCTCATGGGCTTGAGACCGGGTGGGAATGCTGTGGCTCTTGCTTATCGTGCGTATGAGCCGCAAGCGCTATGCCAACACTTGCGGCTCACATTATAGATAAAACTAGTCTGGCTTTACCGGACAGATTTGGTTGTCTAATTATTGTTATTACTCTTTATGGGAGGATAGCCGTAATATACGGAATCGTAATGCGGTGAAGAAGTATTGTACTTTAACAATGTATATGATTCTGCCTCACCAACTTTTGTAATACTTTTTGCTAGACTGGCTGGTGTATTGATGGATCCAGCGTCAACTTTACTGCTGCCACTAGCAATTGAATTCCAAATTTTTGAAGCGAAAGTAGAACAGTTGTTAAGATAGCCCCATTTATCGTTATTTTTAATATTAGAATTCACTGTATCTAAATCAATTTGCCTTAAGGGTAATTGAATGGAAACATTCTGAAGATTAATACCATTGGAATTAAGCTTCGAATAAAGATTGAGCCATAGACCCTTATGTTCTCTACTGACATCTACGGATTCATCCCAAGTGCTTGCTGTTATAGATTTACCATCAGCAACGTTAATCCCAGCAATGTCTGCCGTAGAACCAGACAGGTTTGTGATCATAAGCCAAGAATGACCGAGATTCGTGAAACTAGATGACGAGCCGGATCCTGTAGTAGAATAAATCCGCAGTAAAGCTACAGCCTCTGCAGCGCACGTTTTGTAATTAGCACCCCGAGAAGGAGATGAGATAATTCTCAGATCTTCGTTATCTGAGGCTTTCTCAAGATCTTCCAGAGAAGCATTAGGCGGAAAGCTGGATAGGGTAGGACTCCTATAGGGAGTTTCGATAGATTCTGCTGACGACGCATTTACTGTCACAGTTCCAGCCAATATTACAGATACTAGAGCAGTGACAATTTGTTTGAGTTTCTTTATTTATTTCTCCTTTTTGTCAGGAATAAAATAGTTTCGATAGCACCAGCAGCGACAAGGAAGGGAACCGCTCGTAAAAAATAAAGATATGAAGGAAAGCTAGACACGTATTCTGGATGCAGGTAGTCAAAAATAAAGCCGCTTACTGTGCGTAGGAGTCCGGCACACACTAGGAGACCTGCAAGAATGTGGCAAATTCGGCACATATTGACTCGATTCTCGAACTGCGGAGGAGTGAGTCCTATTGTAGTAGGGCTTGCCGGAGAGGCCAGGCCCAGTTCAAGGAGCGGAAGGCTTGCGTCGCTCCTGCGGAATCGACGAGAAAGTGTTCCAGCCTCCTGGTGAAGAGCCACGAGCACCCTGCTTGGGGACCCGACATCATCGATGTACGACATACGGCATCTACGACTTCGCCCGGTTCGTGCAGACGCTTGAAAGAGCGAGGGTCATACAGGCCTCGTGGAGGCGCGCGTCTTCTCCTTTGTGGGCGTTTGGGTTTTTCTGGTGGTGGTCTTGATGGACCGGCGTGTGCCTCTGGAATGATGATATGGAGGTTTCATTATATCGTCCGCCGTCTGGCTGGGTTGCATTCGCGGGGGATTGGCGCTATTCTGTAACAGCGAAATAAGCTGGACTTCGTTCGGTTCGCTGAGGCCATTCCGTGGACGCGGGGTGGCCTCAGTGCTTTCATCGCTGGATTGGGGGAGGTCGGATCCATGTCGTTGCGCAAGCCCTACAGGAGTGTGAACGAACAGCTGCGCATTCTGCGCTCCCGTGGCATGGCCGTCGATGCCGGTGCGGGTCATGTGCTCAGGCGCGAGGGCTATTATCCGATCGTCAATGGCTATAAGGATTTGTTCCTCGACCGAAAGGCATGCCTGACCGCTGGTGATGACCGGTACGGAACGGGCGCGCGTTTCGATGATCTGTACGCCCTGTTCCTGTTCGACCGTGAGTTGCGTGAACTGTTGTTTTCCTCCATCACACGGGCGGAGGCCGCGCTCAAGGCAGTGTGCGCGCATGAGTTCACCGGGCTGCACCCCGACGAGGTCAACCCGTATCTCAATCCCGACTATTATGATTCCAGGTGCCGTCCGAGCGCCATGGCATTGATCGACAAGGTCTTCAAGCGGATACTTGAGTTGGACGGCAACCCGCGCAACAGGGGCGACTATGGCGGCAAGGCGTATATCCGCCATTGCATGGAAGACCACAACGGCCAGGTCCCGTTGTGGGTGCTGGCCAACGATCTTTCCTTCGGCCAGACGGTATGGTTCTTCCAAGTCCAGTCCCCGGCCGTCCGATTGGCGGTCGCCGAAAGTTTCACCGGTTTGTATGCGGACACGCACGACAGGCCACGGCGCATCACCATCAAGCGGCTGGACAGCATCTTCAACAGACTGGTGTTCTACCGCAACCTGTGCGCGCATGACGAGCGCTGCTATTGTGCCCGGTACGATGGGCGCGCTAACGAGAACGTGTATCAGGCCATCGGTGATCTTGGTTATTTGCTTGACAAGGACGATTACTTGGAATTGTTCGGTCGCTTCTCCGCATTGGTCGCACGGGTGACCTCCACCATGCCATCGCGGAGCCAAGCGATCCTGTCTGCCATGGGTGTGCGCGAACGGGAACTGGCCGACAGAGCGGAAATCATACTGCGCAGCTGACCGTTCCTGCTATTGGGACGGTGGCGTCGCAGGCGGCTTTGGACCATGAGCCAGCTGATCTGGGCTGTCTGCAATGGGCCTGTGGGATTCGGGATGGATTTGGATGCCATTGGCGGCTGGGACGGTTGCACGGGCTGCATATCGTTCTGTCTATTGTCCGTCATGGAGACATGCTGCCGGGTGAATGCTTCTGGGCACCACCCATGCGGAACATCATGAAACCACAGGGGGTATTGCGCTTTTCCGTGCCGGTCGGCGAAGACGCTGAGCGCCGGCAGGGTGGTGGAACGTTCCCGGATTATTCTTGGGTGCCTGTAGGTGCCTCGTGGAAAACGAGCGTAACCGGCAGGTTTCCCAAAAATTGAAAACCTTGGAACAAAGCCAAAAACGACCACATGCGATTATCATCAGAGGTGCGCATGATTACGGTAGTCATGGTCTTAAGTGTCTCATGGGCTTGAGACCGGACGGTGGGTGCATGAGCTATGCTCCTTGTGGGACCTGCCCTGTTGTGAGGACTACTCTCGGGAGAGACATGATGTTCGGAGCGGTTATTTCCAGTTGAATGTGTAGCTTTGGTCCGGCTGTTCCTCGCCATGGGTGGTGACGGTCGGGATGTTGCCGTGCCAGGTGACGGTGAAGTTGCCCGAGTCTAATGATTTGCCGTCGTTGTGCAGATCCGTTTTGATTTCCGTGACGTTCTCGGAACCGATAACACCGGGATCGGTGTCCCAAGAGACTTTGACCGTGATGCTGCTTGGGCCGAAGAATATGGGCGAGCCGAGTTCGCTGATGGTCACTTCGCAGGTGCCGTCAGCGGATTTCGCGTTTACGATGCGATGCGACATATCCGTTTGCATCCATATGAGAGTGCAGCCTCCAGCCCAGATCAGCGCGATTGCGAGAATGATATGCTCAACGATGTGTGCCGCTTTATGTGAGTATCCTTCGGTCATAAATGTCCCCACGCTCGTGTCATCATGCCATAGCCTTCAACCGGAGCCTTTTCATCGGTCGTTGAAAAGATGGTTGGCGATATCGCCCCGACCGCCGAAGCCGGACGGCACGTCACCCAAAGAGTTCTTAGCGAAGTCGAACAATCCCATGGTCATGCCTCTTTACCTTTGGGAAACCAATATGACTACCGTATCAGTTGTCGGCGTCATCGCCGATGCTTGCGATTTGCGGAAGTGGCCCATATCCATGCATCGCGTCATGAAACGGGACGCCGTCTCGCGCGTAATTCGTGCCTGTAGAATCTTTAAAGACCAAGTTTGAAGGGAGCGGAATCATGCCACGCAAGCTGATCATGTGCGGGGACCATCCGGTCCTTGCGTTCGAATACGATTCCGAGTCCGGTCGCGCGTGCTCCTCTGGCGAGGTCCTTGACCATGATCGTCTGCCCCTGGAGTTCACCACGCACGGCAAGAGCGCGCTGTATGCCAAGAGGATCGACGAATGGTGGAGGTCCCGCGCCATCCCCTCCACCCGCGACGACATCCGCCGCGTGCTCGAATCGCTTGGCGCGGCATCGACCGGGGAGCTGCTCGACCGGACCTACGGTTTGAGCCTGTCGGACCAGTATTGGGTCAGACGCGAGGATGACCCGGCCGAATGGAAGGACGTCAACTTCTTCGACAATTCCTTCGACGAGGCGCTGGGCGAGATCCTGCTCACCTCGTACTCGTCGTCCCATGACATCAGCCTCAACGTCCCCGACGTGTCCACTGGCGGCGATCTTCCCAAACGCTGGACGATCGACAGGGCCACCGGCAGGAGACTGCTCGTCAAGTCGGGCCGTACTGGCCAGGAGCCCATGAACGAGGTCATCGCCTCGAGGCTCTGCATGCGATTGGGCGTTCCGGCCGTCCGGTATTCCCTGGCGCGCAACGGCAACCGTCTGGTGTCCACATGCGCGGACATGCTCTCCAATCATGAGGAGCTGGTCTCCGCCTGGCAGGTGCTCCAATCCGTCAAGGCCGTCAACGGCCTCAACTCGCATGACCAGTGGATCCGCGCCGCCGTCGGCTTCGGCGCAGACGAACGGGCGGTTCGTGACGCCACGGACGATTGGCTCGTGGTCGACTACCTCATGCGCAATACAGATAGGCATTACAACAACTTCGGTCTGATCCGGAACATCGAGACCCTTGCGGTCCGTCCGGCCCCGATCTACGACACCGGCGCGAGCCTGTGGAGCGGCGATCTCGATGTGGACGGCCGCGACTGGTTCGCCAAGCCGTTCTATTCGGCGACCGGCCGCCCTGCGGCCTTGCGGCAGCTCAAACTGGTGGAGGATTGGGGCCGGTTCGATCTGGATGCTCTGTCGGACTGGCCCGACGAGGTGGCGCACGAGTTGTCGCGCATGCGCATGTTCGCGCCCGAACGCCTCGATGCCATCCGGGTACAGTTGGTAAAGCGTATCGGGATGCTCCGCAGGATCAGGGAAGGTGAGGTCCTTCGTGTTTCTGGCCCGATTCGCAATAAAACGGATTTGATGGACAGATTCGGCGAGACGTTGCGGAAGAACCTTGGACAACGGGACGGGGATGCCAGAAGCGTCGGAACCGGACCGGATGCGTTGAGCCGTCATCTGAACCGCTAGCGCAACGAATCACTACTGGAATAATGGACTTTGCAACCGGAACACGAAAAGAGGAGCATGATGGCCAATCCCGAGCTGTCGCGGCACATCCAGGCCCTTCCCGACGAGCTGAACGCCCTTGAAGGGGGACGGGAGATTTCCGAACGCCTGCGGAGGATCGACGCGCTGAAGGACCGGGCCCGCTCGCTGGAGCCGTTGGACGGTGTCGAGGACATGGCGTTGGCGGATTACGACCGCGACTGGCTGGTGCGCTACACCTACAATTCGAACGCCATCGAGGGATCCACGCTGACCCTGGAGGACACGTCGCTGGTGTTGGAGGGCGAGTTCGTCCCATCGGACTCGCCGGCCAGATACGTGTTCGCAGCGCGAGGGGTCGCTGACGGCATGGCCTACGTGCGCGAATATGCCAAGGAGGGGCGGAAGCTGAACGAGGAGCTGATCCGTCGTCTACACGAGGTGACCGCATTGGATCTCCAGCCGTTCGCCCGCGGCACGTTCCGTCCCTATGGCTATTTGGCGCGGATCACCGCCACCCGAGTCAAGACCGCGGACCCGCTGGAGATCCGCGACGACCTGCGATCCTTGATCGACGGGTTGGATGGCTGCGCAGCGCATCCGCTGCTCAGGGCCGCCGGTTTCCACGCGCTGTTCGAGAACATCCATCCGTTCATGGACGGCAACGGGCGGACCGGCCGCCAGCTGCTCAACTTCATACTGCTCGGGCATGGATACCGTCCCGTGGCCATCAAATATGACGCGGGCCGGGCCTACGCGCGTAGTCTGGAAGCATGGCAGGTGAATGGCGATCCCACATCGTTCTGTTCCATTTTCCTTGACTGCGTGGAGCAGGAGGAACGCGCTTTCATTGATCTCGTCGAGACCCTGCGTCGTGAGCCGGAGGAGGGAAAGAGTCAATCGATTCATAGTGGGACGGATTCTCATAACAAGCTTGTCGAGGCATTGCATGGGGATCTCGTCCAGGGCGAAAGTCACGACGGTAAGAACGGAGTCAGACAGAACGTCCCCTTGCGGAAACTGGAAAATCGAGATCAATCGGAATGACGAATCTGGGGGAGCAACAACTGGACGAAGTCAAGCATGCGGCCACTACAGCGCTCATATGCATATATCTATTGCTTGTTGGACTGGCGGGTTTTCTTCATAAAGTGCCGACGGTCCTTGGCGAATGTGCATGTGCTATCGTGCATGTGTTGTTGTTCCTGCCCTTTTCCCAACCGATTTTCTTCCTCTTATTCTCCCCCAGAAAGGAACCCTTCAGCGACAAGTATCTTCTTCTGGGAAGAATCATAGGGCTTATAAAACAAGTTACATCCCTCATCATGTTTTTTGCCGGGGGATACTTTGGCTGGCTAATTAGTTCTCAGCTCGACGATCTCGGTAAAAAACTCAGTGCTCTTGACAAGACCTATGCGGACAAGGGCATCTCTTTGGATGAGAAGAATGCTGCCGTTAAACAGGCGGCATCCGACATGCAAAGCTTCATTAGCGATCAGGCTAATCTCATCTTCTCATTCATATCGATCATCATTGCCGCCTGGCTCTGTTTGCTTGCAGTTGATCTGATGAGAGGGTATATAGATGGTGATCTGATGAGTACTTTCTGGGGCTTTGATTCCCTCAGCGCCAACGAGTCACTCGCTCCCGAAAACTGCGAATATGGCGGATGCGTCAGACTCATTCCGTCGCGAGCATATTTCTGGTACCGCAAGATAGCGGAGCGTATGGCAGAGATGTCTTTCGTGTGGTTCCTTTTCTATCTCTTATGCTTTTTTCTTCTTGCGTATTCGAAGTTTGATGGGGCGTTGCAGGAGCTTCATGTCCAGTTCGATGAATGGTTTTCAGCGCAGATGAATCGACTGTGCGGATTAGCTCTGTCGTGACAGGTATACGTCGTGCGATTAGAATGAGAAGCCAATTCATCATCGAACCGTCAGCGATGCAGGATTGGGGGAATCAATGAAAAGGACCGTTTTTGTCACGGCGAAAATATGCAATCGTTTCTTCAATCTCATACATACCGGGGAAAAACGATACGAAGTGAGATCCGCGCCTTTCGAGGATGCCCAAGTAATCGTGTATGTAAGCGCCGAGGATGGTTCGTTTCTCGGGATGTACGAAATTGCCGAGACAATGATGTGCGATCGCCACAATGATTCCGAGACTATAAAACTCTCCGGTATTTCGAGGGAAGAGTTCTATGAGCTGTTTCCTCCCATCGACAGGGGAGGAGCTTCAAAGCTATGGATTGCGCGCATAGGCATGCCGATTAATAAGGAACAGTTGTTAAAGGGGCGAAACAATGAATAAGACGGAGATTATGGATCCGATGCAGGAGGTTCTTTTTTCGTCGTTGGATCTGGAGGATCCGTTCTTCAGAAGCCTTCGTGACTCCTACGATGACTTTGAACGCTGGTTCAAAAGGAAAAGCGATGCAGGAGAGAGAACTCTAGTGGCCAGGGAGCCGCAGGGCGGAAAACTGATTGCCATGCTCTACCTGAAAACAGAGGACGGCATTGAACCGGGGGTGACACCTGAGCTCTCTGGTCCCCGCTTAAAAATCGGTACTTTCAAAGTCGATCTCGACCATCACACTAGTCTCGGCAAAAGGCTGCTGGCCATCGCATTGAGGAGGTTCGCAAAAAGCGGTCTTCCACGCATCTATGTCACGATGCATGACAATGACGGCACGAGGGGCCTCCGAAGACTGCTCAAACAATATGGGTTTAACCATATCGGGATGAAGAGAGGGGAGGAGGTCTGGGAAAAGACAAGACCATCTAGAGAAGAGAACGACCCATACAGGTCTTTCCCGTTTCTCACCTCGACGAATCAAAAGCACTACGTCCTTGCCATCCGTCCCGAATATCATCAACGAATGTTTGTGGAACGGCTCAGAACTGAGAAGAGCATACCGATCGAGGATGAAATCTGCACCAATACGTTGGAGAAGCTCTATCTGTCGGGCGCATTAAATGCGTCGTTTCTCATGCCCGGTGACCGCATCGCCATTTACAGAACCAGCCCTAGGGGAAGTTCTGCAGAGTTCACTTCGGTCATAAGCTCAATTTGCACCGTCACTGAGGTTCGGAACATCCATTCATTCCGAACGAAAGAGGAGTTCTTTTCCTTCATCAAGGGCCGCAGCGTTTTCACCAATGAAGAGTTGGAACAGTTCTGGAATAGAAAAAGATACCCCTATATTATCTGCATGCTTTATAATTTCCCGCTGAAGCGTCACCCTATTCGCAAGACCCTTATTGAGGAGGGGGTCATCAACAGATCGACGAGGCTGGTCTGCGAGCCGATTGATGGCAAACGTTTCGGAAGAATACTTACCTTGGGAGAAGCCGATGAAAGCTATGTTGTCGATTAAGCCCGAATATGTGGATAGGATCCTGTCCGGTGAGAAAACCTACGAGTTCCGTCGACGTATCTTCAAACGGACAGAAGTGGATACCATTGTGATCTACGCGACGAGCCCTCAGTGCAAAGTCGTGGGCGAGGTGAAAATCGACGGCATCAAAACCGCGGATCCCGAAAGTATCTGGCTCCAGACGGGAAAGGAAGGCGGTATCAGCAAGGAGCGGTTCATGGACTATTTCGATGGTCGTGACGTCGCCTACGCAATCAAGCTTGGGAAGGTGAAACGGTTTGTCCGACCGCGTCCGTTGTCCTACTATGAGCCGCAGGTTCATAGTGCGCCGCAATCATTCGTGTATATCGATTGATGGCCAAGGAAACAACCCGAACTCGGTTATGTGGAGCAGGAGGAACGCGCTTTCGTCGATCTGGTCGAGGGACTACGCCGGAAACCGAAGATGCACTGCATCATCCGCAGCAAGACGGATCTGCTGGATAGTTTCGACGATACATTGCAGGAAAACCTCGATCGGCGTGGAAAGAACGACAAAAGCGCCGGAATCGATCAGGAAGGCCCGCGCGTCATATGAGCCATTAGGCCGATATACTCTGGGTATACCAATTCCATGAAGTAGCGAGGAGAACAGGTCATGCCGACTTTGGAATGGATGGGAAAGAACAAGGTGGTCGCCTACCACCGTCAGGTGCCGTACCGTGTTCTCGACCGCGTTCCTGAAAAAGCGTCCTGGATTCACGTGGATCCGATTGCGGTATATTGTTTTTTGGTATTTACTGATTTCAGTATTTCCGTATTCCGGTATTGCTTATTTGTCTACATTTTTTGGTAAACGTAGACTTCGTCATTAACTGGAATGTATCCCTTCAGGATTTTATCCTTACGAATTTCCTTCCCGATTATCTTGGGCGAATAGGCCAGTAGATAATCAAGAGTCGCCTGATACGGTTCGAGCATGAAGACGCATCGGCTCAGCGACTCCAGGTAATGAAGCTGCTTTCTGCATTCCCTCTTATTGAACCAATGTCGCCATCTTATCGAGAACTTCTTTTGCTCACTCTGCGAAGAGTCATAGATAAGCGGAAATGGTAATGGTTTCAAACCTGGTTCAGCCATTCCGTTGCGAAAATACTTATGCCACTTGCGCGACAATGAGGGGAATCTGATTTTAATCCATGCTCTTTGTGCCCAGGTTGGGGATACGCGTGCTGCCGGAAGCGTTATAAAACATTCATCGTAGAATATGGAATTCTTATATATGGCTTCCCATATCGGCATACGTCCTTCAGCGTCTTTCATGGTCTGATTAACTCGGTCGGCCCATTTGCGGAATTTCTCATATACAGAAGAGGCCAACCCGAGGAAGAAACCAAACAGTGCGCTGAAGAAATTCTGGAAAACCGGATTCGAATCATCTGGAATCAAGAAAATGGCAATCAGGCAAATGACGCTCAGCCCGACGGCAATCGCAGCCGGTCTAATGCGGCGGATCCGTTGTCTATAGAAATCCGGATTCATATTCAGCAACTTGCCCAAGTCGTTAATCAAATATCCCGAAGCGGACTCAGGATACACCTTTATATCGCTGGCTGAATCCGCGGTCTGGTTTCCTCCATCGGTGTCATGTCTATCGAAAGCGTCCATGCCGAATACTGTCTTGTATGAGATGGGATTCTCCTTACCGAGATAAATAAGCGAAACCATCATACATAACTTTCTGATTGACGCTCATTCCGTCCAAAACGATATAAGCAGTCTCAAAGCGCGATCACCATCGGTTCGCAGGTCTTCTCGTTCATCGGTTTCTCCTTGTCTCGGTTTTCCAGTGTTTCCATATTCCGGTTTTTCGGTTTTTAGGTAAAACGGTTTCCCGGTTTTCACCGGTTCCGGTATCCCGTTCCAGCAGGATCTTCCTGAGCCTTTCCACCTCGTCCCGGAGCTTGCCGATCTGACGCTCCTTCTGGGCGATGACGGTGCGGTGGCGTGCCTGACGTGTCATGCGTGGCATCTGGCGAAAGGATTGCGACTGGAATGAAGGACTTTAGGAGCGGAATCAGGCGCGGCTCCGTCTAAGGGCCGTCGGTTTTGCTAGAATTTAGGGAGAAAGGGAGGCACGATGTTCGGAACAATATCTGAATCCGAGATGCGCCGCCGCACGGAGAACGTCGGGCTGTCGGTGCAGTCCGTGCGGTTGGAAGGCGGCGACGTGACGAGGGCCTTCATGCGCGATGCCGGAGAATATGCGCGGGGGAGCATCGGCAGCGCCGAGCTTCTTTCCCGCACCCGTCGCCGTTACGGATTGGAGTGACGATGGAGCGTGCCTTCGATCCCTACCTGATTCCGGGAACGAACGTGCTGCGGAACCTTGTGGGTGCCACGTACGAGGATGCGTTGGCGGCTGCGGAGAACGATCTCTGCTCCGCCCGTGCCGCCATTCTGAGAGAGGATCTCCCTCCTGCGGAAGGGACGCTGGAACAGCTTCGCCGCATACACCGGTTCCTCTTCCAGGACGTGTACGACTGGGCGGGGGAGGTACGAACCATCGACATGGGCAAGGGCGAGGGGCTTCCCTTCCAGCCATTGGAGCTGTTCAGCATAGGGGTTCGTTACTCCGAGGAGGTGCTTCGCGCCGACGATCTTCTCAAAGGTCTCGGCCATGACGAATTCGTAAAGCGTCTGAGCGTCAGCTACAACAACTTCAACATCCTTCACCCGTTCCGTGAGGGCAACGGACGGACGCAACGCATTTTCTGGGAGATCATCGCGCGCGAGGCCGGCTGGCATTTCGACTGGGGACTCATCGACAAAAGGACGAACGATCAAGCCTCTATCGCAGGGACGCAGCGAAACGATTTGCTTCCTCTTGAGGATATGTTCGGGAGAATCGTCAAGCCGTTGTCCGAACCGTTGACCATGTCGAATGACCTGGCCCATCTTGGTGAGTATGCGCAACCATCGAACAAGGCATACGACATGTCCTCCGCACGGAGCCAACATGTGTACGAGCATTACGCCTATCAGCGCGCCATCGTCCCTCCGAGGCAGGAAAAGCCGAAACGCGGACGCCATTCGAGATGACATTTGGATGTGTCGGGCCGAGATACCAGAACATTCGAAGTGGAAGACAGCTTTCTAGGCGGGTCTTATCAATGTCTGGAGTGGATTGAATTTGGCAGCTGCTTGGAATGCTTCATAGACAGTCGTTTGGGGCTGCGGACGTTTTCTTGGAGACCGAACGGAAAGATTTTCGTATGTTCAGTCTTGAGGAACGAGAGCGTGCGGTGGAGTTGTATTTCACCACGCCGATGACGACGGCCCAGGTGGTGGAGCATCTGGGTTATCCGACCAGGCAGTGTCTGGAGCGTTGGCTGGCGATGGATTCCCGGTATGCTGGCCATATGGCCAAACCCATCATCCCACTGGAGACCAGGCGAAGGGCAGTCGAGCTGGTGCCGGGCGGCATGCAGCAGAAGCAGGCCGCCCGACAGCTCGGCGCGGGCATCGGCGCCGTTTCACAACCGGGTCAAGGCGTACCGTGAGGGCGGCATGGCCGCGCTGCGACTCAGGAACAGGAACTCCGCGCAGGGCAATAAGCCCGCGGACTCCCGTCGCCGGCCATCCGCCGTCGACGATGACGATGACGATGCCGAGGCTTTGCGCCGCAGGGTCGAGGAACTGGAGCTGGGGAACGCGTTGATGCGGGAGGTGGCGGAGGCTCGCAGAAAAAGACCCCGGCGCCGACCTGCGGCGCCTGTCGGACAGGGAGAAGACCCTGTTGGTCGACCGGTTGAGGCCGGCGTATTCGCTCAGGTCGATGACATGCTTGCTCGCCATCGCGCCCGGCGGCTACCACTGCCACCACGCCCGGCTCGGCGTTGACAAGTACGCCGGACTCAGGGCGGAGGTGGCCGGGGCGTTCGCCGATTCCAAGGGCAGGTACGGGTACCGCAGGATCAAGGCGGTGCTCAAGACCGGCGTATCGGAGAAGGTGGTCCGCAGGATCATGGCGGAGGAAGGGCTCGTGGCGCACGTGCCCAAGCGACGCAGGTATAGTTCCTACGAGGGCGAGACGACGCCGGCTCCCGCCAATCTCGTCGACCGGGACTTCACGGCCGGGCGTCCGAACGAGAAGTGGCTGACGGACATCAGCGAGATCAAGGCCAGGGACGGGAAGGGCGTGCCTCTCGCCGATGATCGACTGCTTCGATGGCAAGATCGTCGCATACACCGCCGGCTTCAGCCCCAACGCGGAGCTGGCCAACCGGATGCTGGAGAAAGCGGCCTCGACGCTGCCGGGGAACGCGCGTCCCCTGGTGCATTCCGACCGCGGCCGCCACTACCGGTGGCCCGGATGGCTCGCGCTCATGGAACGCTTCGGGCTGACGCGCTCCATGAGCGCGAAGGGCTGTTCGCCGGACAACGCGGCCGCGGAGGGATTCTTCGGCAGGATGAAGGTCGAGGCGGTCTACCCCGAGAAGTGGGAGGAACACACCCGCAACGAGGTGCTCGCCTTGGTCGATGAGTACATACGCTGGCATGACCACGAGCGCATCAAACAGTCGCTTGGTTGGATGAGCCCGGTACAATACCGTCAAAGCCAAGGAATGGCTGCGTGATTATCTCCAAGAAAATGTCCGCAGCCCCCTACCACGGTCCCTCCCCGGTTCTGCTAGATGTATAGATTGTTTTTAAGAAAACATAGAAAGTATGGGAGATATAGGTAATCGTGACACCTCTTGTCGGCGTGAAGGTATGGGAAAGCGCAAATTTCCTTCTGGCGGGCTTTGAGCGGCGAACAGAGTGGTACACTCATTCTGGGAATTGGTAGAAAGCCTTGCTGTTGCTGGGTTTGTGGGTTTCGGTAGATAGAGTCTCCATGATGTGCGCAGACCTCATGATGCGACGGGCTCGCCTGTTCGGGCTGCTGCTCGCCTCCGGCTGCGAGGTGCTGATCTCGGGGGAGGGGACGCGCCGCGTGCGATTGTTCGACGGTGAGCGGGCCTTGGTCGGGAACGCCAAGGCCAAACGAAGAAGGGAATTCACGGAGACGCGTCTTTTGGCCCACGAGGCCTTACGACGTATCGGCCATGACGGGCCCATACTCAAAGGTTCGGATGGTGAACCGCTCTGGCCATCCGGCATCGTGGGATCGCTGTCGCATTGTCCGTCGCTGTGCGTCGCCGCCGTGGCGTCGGCGGAAAGAATCCGTGCCGTGGGAGTGGACGTGGACGATTTGGACGGATTGTCCGACGGGATCATGCGGTTCGTGTTCTCTTCCGAAGAGCTCGCATCATTGCGTATGGCCTCCTCGGTGGAACGTAGGGCGGCCTTCTGCGCGAAGGAGGCCGCCTCGAAGGCGTTGTCCGCATTGGACGGGACGGGGGACTTCCGTAAGGTATCCGTGAGCCTGAAGGCGGATGGAACGTTCGCCGCTGTGAGACGGGATGTGGCGTTGCGCGGCCAATGGCGATTCTACGATCGGCTGGTATCCGCGATGGTCGCCGTTCCCTCGGAGACCGTCTGAGGGGCGCGGACCCCTCGAATGAGCAGCCGGAGCAGAAAGGAATAGGCCGCATCGTCATCGTCGACGGGCGTATCATGTTCGGGTCGTGTCTCGAATTGGACGAATCCGTGCACGGCGGACCATATGGACCATGCGATGAGGTGCGGGTCATCCCTCCGGATCTTTCCCGCGGCCTGCCCGTAGCGCACCAGCTCGGTCATGGCGGCGAGGCATGCCTCCGAAGCCTCGCCCGCATGCCATCGCCACAACAGGGCGTAGATGCCGGGCGACGCCTTGGCGTGCCCGCGGTATACGACTCCCGCATCGTAGAGTCTTTGCAGGGGATCCTCGGTGGTGACGCGCAGGAGCTTCTCCCGTAACGTCTGGAAACTGTCGTCGATGAGAGCGTTGATGACGGCCTGCTTGTCGCCGATATGCCGGTAGATGCTCGCGGGGGACACATCCGCCTTTTCCGAGAGAAGCCGGATGGTGAAGGCGTCATAGCCGTCCTCTTCGATGATTCGTTTCGAGGCGTCGAGTATGAGGCCCCTGATCTCGGTGGTGGGCGTCCGCTGGCTTTTTGTCGTTTTCCGAATAGTCCTCATATGCTTCTCCGCATCATCCCGCCGTTACGGATGAAAAACGCCATCCGGCCCGTAGGTCCCTGCACCGTCCCATGATGGGTGGGGTCGAAGGTCCAGCCACGCTCTTGGACCGCGCCTCGATGGGTGTGATGGCTGGTCCCACCGCATTGAGATTGCCACCGAGCCAAGACATGTCGGGGAACGCCGGCCGTCAGGAGACGGTTCGTCATATCCGTGTCCTTGATCCGTGGGATCCGTCCGTCGTCTTTCATGATGGATGTTCCTTTCTATTGGGGGAGATTGCCTGAATCGTGTTTGGGAAGTGTGATCCAGCAGAGCAGCGCGAACGCCAATGCGAGGGCGCAGGCGATCCAGCATGCCGCATGCGTGGCGCTCATGAAACTGGTCGAGACGGACTGCTCCACGGTCTGTCGGATGCCTGCCGGCAGGTGCGGAAGGATCGATTTCGCGGCCATCACTGAATCCTCCGCGGCTTTCGCGATGGAAGACGGGATCTGCAGTCCGGACAACGAGTCCGAGAGCTCGTCGGGGTAGACGGAGGAGATCGCGGACCCCATGACGGCGACGCCCAGCGTGCCGCCGATCTCACGGATCGTGTCGTTGACAGCCGATGCGGCGCCGGTCGAGCTTTCCGGAACGGTGCTCATCAGGGCGTCCGTGGCGGGCCCTTGGATCAGGGCGATGCTGGCCGCCATCAGGGCCATGGTGGGTACGACCACGAACCAGTAGCTGCAATGGGCGTCGACACGCGTGACCACGAACATGCTCGCCGACAGGAACAGCAGTCCCGTCGAGACGACCGACCGGTATCCGAAATGTTTCGCCAATTGCGTGGCGAACGGGGCGACCGCCGCCATGACCACCGCGAAGGGCAGCGTCGCGACCGCCGTCTGCAATGCGGTGTATCCACGCAATGCCTGGAACCATTGGGTGGTGATGAAGATGAAGCCGAACAGGCAGAAGAACGCGACGCAGATCGCGCAGGTGCTGCTCGTGAACGTGGCCCTTCGGAACAGGCCGACATTGATGAGCGGGGCGTGCGTATGCCCCTCGACCGCCGCGAACACCGCAAGTATGATCAGGGCCGCGCAGATACCGCCTATGACCTGCCAGGAGAGCCAGCCGTAAGTCGGGCGTTCGATGATTGCCCACACCAGCAGGCCCACGCCGGCCACCGATAACACGGTGCCGGGGAAATCGAACCTCTCGGAACGGTACGCCCGTACCTCGGGCACCGCCACCGCGATGCAGGCCAGCGCCACCACGCCGATGACGGAGCACACCCAGAAAATGGAATTCCACGCATAGTGCTCCAGCAGGACGCCGCCGATGATCGGGCCCAGGGCGATGCCGACCCCTGATGTCGCCGCCCACAGGCCAACGGCCAGGCTACGGTACCTGGAGCCTTCGAAGATGACGATGATTGACGACAGCGTCGCCGGATAGATCAGCGCGGCGCAGACCCCCAACACCACGCGCAGCGTCACCAGCTGCCACAGGGCCCAAGAGAAGGCCGTGGCTGCGGAGACCACGGCGAATCCCGCCAATCCGACGAGCAGCATCCGTCTTCTTCCCCATCGGTCGCTGAGTTTGCCGGCGGGCAGGAGCAGCGCCGCAAAGGACAGCGTGTAGGCGTCCACCACCCATTGCAGGTCCGTGGACGAGGCGTTCAACGCGTCGCTCATCGTGGGAATCGCGACGTTGACGATGGTGTTGTCCATCACGACCAGCAGCACCGCCAGACACAGGGCGGTGAGGGCCAGCCCCCTGTTCCCGGACCGTGCGTGTCTCCGGACCGGCATGGGGGTGGGAATCAACGAACGTTCAGATTGCATATCAATGTTCTCCTACCGTGTAACAATGTTATCTATAAATGAAACAATACTCCTCTCCGTGGGGGATCGCCACCATCCGTCAGCGAGGCATGGAAGCGCTCCGCGTGCGGACGGACCCACCGTCGGCGCCATGAACCATGCCGCCGCCCGTGGCGCGGGAACGGGAAGGCCATGCGGCGTCGCCCGGGGTCCGCAAACCCCATGGCATGTTCCGGGCCCGGGAATGCCACGGCCGATGGGTCCTCCAAAATCAGCGCCGTCCGCTTCCGGGCGGAGAGTTCGTGCGGTCGCTTTGATGACACGGCCGCCGTCCCGTCGGGACGTTCGGCATCTGGATTGGCAACGGTGTGTTGGACAATTCTTTAGAGGACGAGTCCTTGTTGTGTGAATTCGTTGGGGCTCCGGTATCCGGGGGTGGAGTGGAGTCTTTGGTTGTCGGACCACCACACATAGTCGTTGAGGTCGGAGCGTGGTTGTTCCAGGCCGGTGTGGTGGCTCCGGCATATGAGCTCCTTCTTCAGCAGCCTGTTGGTGGATTCGACCACGGCGTTGCCGTACGGGTCGCCCTTCCTCGACGGCGATCCTTTGATGTCGAACACGTCGAGCGGCCCGTCGATTCTCGTGTCGTCGAACCCGCCGCCCCGGTCCGTGCGGAACACCTCCACCTCGGTCAGAGGGAAGCCGAGCGTGGCGAACGCGCCCAATACCAGGCTCGAGTCCCGGGCCCGCCCGGCGGAATGGCCGGTAATGCCCCTGTTCGCCAGGCCGGCCAGCAGGCACACGTACGCCCACTCGCCGCCGACGCGCACGTACGTCAGGTCACCGGCCAGGCGGGTGCGCGGCTCGCAGCCGTCGAACTCGCGGCCGAGGATGTTCGCGAGCCCGGCCTCGTCGGCCCGCGTCCTGTGCGGTCCGGACCGTCTGCGCGCGTACGCGCCCGCATGCCCCGTTCGCGCATGACGTTGCCGATGCGCCTCCTGGAGGCGGTGACGCCCCTCCGCTCCAGCGCGGCCTTGATCTTCCCGGCGCCGCAGCGCTCATGGCCGTCGCGCCGGACCGCGCGCACGTCGCCGGCGATCGGGTCCACCCGCTCGGCTTCGGGATGTTCGATCATCCAGTAGTAGGTGGAGCGGGGAACGCCCGGCATCCCGCATCGCGCCGATATCGGGCAGCGGGAGGCGTTGGCCCGTATCACTGCTACTTTCGCGCGAATACCGGCGCCGCTCGTCCTGAAACGTCCACCTCCATCTCCAACTGCCTGTTGCGCCTCCCCGGCCCGACCGGCTCGTTCCGCCCGGGCGTGCGGTTGTCCGTGGCCCGGGTGGAGCCGCTGTCGCGGATGCCCTGGACCCAGCGCCGCGGGGTCGACCGCGCTATGTCGTACTCGGCCCTGATCTCGCGCGCCGGCTCGCCGTTCTCGTAAAGCCGCACGATCTGCCGTTTGAACGCCTCGTCGTAGTGGCGGGGACGCTTCGGACCGGCCATCGCCGGCCTCCAATCCCACGTCAATCGTCCCTCATCGGACTGTCTAATACATTGTAGCCAATCCATCTTGGACATGCCGGATTTCCTGGGCGATATGGATGAAACGCCTGTCTACTCGGCACCGTCGGCAGCTCCATCGCCGAAATCCGCCGGGCATGTGGATGATGCGGTGCTCTCCAATCTGGATGAACCTTTTAACATCATTCTCTTGAGGCTTATCGACGCCAAAGGATATTCCGACGTGGACGTATATAAACGAGCGAATATCAATCGTAAACTGTTCTCTAAAATTCGCTGTGGCGATGGCTATATGCCCAGCAAGAAAACGGTTCTGGTGCTGGCCATTGCCTTACGGCTGAATATTGACGAGACGCAAGATATATTGGCGTGCGCCGGGTATGCGCTGTCGCACAGCGTGAAATTCGATGTGATCGTGGAATTCTTCATCGTCCACGAGATGTTTGATGTATTCACTATTAACGAGATGTTGTTCCGATACGAGCAGCCGTTGCTTGGGCAATGATGCGGAGCGGTACGCTTGTCTCCTGACTTGCTGCCGATACGTGGTATATTGTCGCTTGTCAAGCGACCTAGGACTGGTCCCATGATGCGAAGCTCATTGATATCGCCGGCAATCCGGCTGGCGAATGAACGAAAGGATCCATCATGGGCAAGAACGACAATGGCAATAACGACCGTACGGAACTGGTGTTCGTCGTCGAATGAAGTGGTAAACGATGAACTGCAGTGCAGATATTGCCAGTCACCAGTCGGTTGCGTACGTTATCGGCTGGTGACTGCACACGTTGTACTGTAGGGAACCATGAAAGTCGTATTGCAACGAGTATCCGAAGCGTCCGTGGGCGTGGTCAATGAATTGGGCACGCTGGATCCCACGTTTGAGCCGCAGCAGATTGCCCGGGGATTCATGATTCTGGTGGGCGTCACCGATGAGGACGGCGACAAGCAGATCGCCTGGTTGGCTCATAAGATTCTGAATCTCAGGGTGTTCGAGGATACGCAGGGCAAGATGAACCGTTCGATTCAGGACATCGGCGGCGAGATTCTCTCCATCTCGCAGTTCACGCTGTTCGCCGACGTGCACAAGGGCAATCGCCCGAGCTTCATCAAGGCCGGCAAGCCCGAGCATGCCGATCTCATGTGGATCAAGTTCAACGAGGCGTTGCGCTCCGGGGGAGTGCCGGTGAAGGAAGGTCGTTTCGGCGCGCATATGCGGGTCGGACTGGTCAATGACGGGCCGGTGACCATCATCATCGACACCGAGCATGACATGCCTGATGGAACACGCTGAATTGCGATAGTGATTTGACATTATATCCTGTTCTCTCCAATATGTTACTAAAGCGCTTTAGTCTTCTGCGGGCGAGGGCGCATGTCGATATGTTTCCCATGAACGGGCAGCACAATGATGTGGCCGCACAAGCGGCAGAGATAAGGGGAGTGAACAGCAGATGTTCCTGAAACCTGAACAGCAACTGGAGCGGTGCAAGCGCATAGTGCGCCAGCGCGTGGACCCTCATATCCACCCATCGATCGCACAGCTCGCGGTGGAGTCCTTTGACATTCCCGGAGAACCGATGCCCACTGACGAGTTCTTCGCGAAGCTCAATCGAGGTGACATCGATTTCAAGCCGTTTACGCTCGGCAGCGAATGGGGCACCACATGGGGCACGGTCTGGTTCCGCCTGACCGGTACTGTGCCGGCCGGCTACCCGAAAGGCAAACCGCTGGAGCTCATCCTCGACCTTGGCTGGTACCCGCACTCCTGCGGCGGCCATATCGAGGGCCTCGTTTACCGTGCCGACGGCACCGCCATCAAAGCCGTACACCCGCTCAACTATTGGGTGCCGTTCATGGATGCTGAAGGCAACGCGCAAGTGTCGGTCGCCGAAGACGGCAGCTTCACCCTGTACCTCGAAGCCGCCAGTAACCCGCTCCTGCTCGGCGTACCTCCGTTCGTTGAGACTGAACTGGGCGACCATGCCACCGGCAAGCCGGATGAGCCGTACGTATTCAAGTCCGCCGATCTGACCGAATTCGATGAACGCTACGAGCACTACTCCGTGGACCTCGACGTGGTCAGCTCCCTGATGGAACTCGCCGACAAGCAGTCGCCGCGCTACTGGCAGCTCGCGAAGGCGTTGCAGCGTTCGCTCAACGCCTACGACGAGCGCAACCCCGAATCCGTGGAAGCCGCGCGTGCAGCACTCGCCTGCGTACTGGCCAAGCCGGCCAACGCCTCGGCCATGAACGTCAGCGCCATCGGCCACGCACATATCGACTCCGCATGGCTGTGGCCGGTGCGCGAGACGCGCCGCAAGGTGGCCCGCACCGTATCCAACGCATTGGCTCTGATGGACGCCGACCCCGACTTCAAATACGCGATGAGCTCCGCCCAGCAGTACGCCTGGCTGGAAGAGGATCATCCGGACATCTTCAAGCGCATGAAACAGCGCATCGAAGAAGGTCGGTTCATCCCGGTCGGCGGCATGTGGGTGGAAGCCGATGGCATGCTGCCCGCCGGCGAATCGCTGATTCGCCAGATTGCATATGGCCGCAAATACTTCAAGGAACATCTCGGTGTGGAGCCCAAGGGCGTATGGCTGCCGGACAGCTTCGGATACACCGGCGCATGGCCGCAGATCGCCCGCCGTGCCGGGTACGAATGGTTCCTCACGCAGAAGATCTCGTGGAACGATACCACCAAGTTCCCGCACCACTCGTTCATGTGGGAAGGCATCGACGGCTCGCGCATCTTCACCCACTTCCCGCCGGCGGATACTTATGCTGCTTGGTGCAAGGTTCAGGAACTCGACTACGCCGAGAAGAACTTCCAGGACAAGGATCTCGCCGACCGCTCGCTTCTGCTCTTCGGTTTCGGTGATGGCGGTGGCGGCCCCACGCGCAACATGATGGAGCACCTGCACCGCTACGAGAACCTCGAAGGCGTCTCCAAGGTGAGCATCGAAGAGCCGAACGACTTCTTCGACAAGGCGCATCAGCAGCTTGCAGAGAACGCCGGCCCGGAAATGCCCGTCTGGAAGGGCGAGCTGTACCTCGAACTGCACCGTGGCACCTTGACCTCGCAACAGGACATGAAACGCGGCTGCCGCCAAGAGGAATCGCTGTTGCGCACGGTCGAATACCTGGGCGCGGCCGCCACGTTGGCCGACCCGAACTATGACTATCCGCGCGAAGAACTGGACCGTATCTGGAAGACCCTGATGCTCAACCAGTTCCATGACGTGCTGCCGGGGTCATCCATCGCATGGGTGCACCGCGAAGCCCGCGAGGACTATCGCCGTGACCTGAAGCGTCTCGCTGAAATCGCCCAAGACATGTGCGCCGTGTTGCGCAAGGCCAACCCGCAGGCCGATCTGCTCGCCGAGGCCCGCATCAGTCAGTTCCGCAATGACGGTGCGTCTTGGCGTGCCAACCGCATCAACGAACCGACCGACGCGCTTTCCGTGCTGACTCAGACGCTGGACAACGGCCGTGTACTTCTGGCCAACGGCGTACTGTCCGTCACCATCGAGGCCGACGGTACGATTTCTTCGCTGTTTGATGAGGAGCATAACCATGAACTGGTCCCGGCCGGCACCCGACTGGGCCGATACGAGCTGTTGAAGGACGAGCCCGCCGTTTGGGATGCGTGGGAGATCGAACGCGAATCCCTGCTCATGGCGAATGCCATGACCGGATCAATCGAATCGGTCGATACCGAAAACGGTGCGGCACGAGTCCGCGTGCGTACCGCCGACGATGACACCGTCATCACCACCACCATCACGCTGCGCCCCGGTTCACACACGCTCGATTTCCACGCCGACATTGACTGGCACGAACGTGAACGCTTCCTCAAAGTCGATCTGCCGCTGGGTATCGTGGCCGACCAAGCGACATACGACTGCCAGTATGGTCTGGTCCGCCGCCCAATCGTCAAAAACACCGCATCCGACGAAGCCAAGTATGAGAGCAGCACGAACCGCTTCACCCTTATCGGCGACGCCGGTTACGCGGCGGCCGTCATCAACGGATCGGTGTACGGGTCCGATGCCACGCCGATCGCCGGGAACGCCGCCGAAGGTCGTGACTCGGGCACCATGTTCCGACTGTCGCTGCTCTCCGCGCCGACCTTCCCCGACCCGCGCACCGATATCGGCTCGCACGAGTTCGACTGGTCCGTGGTGGCCAACGCCACGGTGGGCAGTGCGCTTGACGCCGCTTGCGCACTCAACGCACCGACGCTTCATGACATGCCCGACTTGGCGCCGCTCGCCTCGATCGAGTCCGTCAATGGTACCGTGGTGCTGGACTGGATGAAGCTGGCCGATGATGGTTCCGGTGACCTGATCGTACGTGCCTATGAGGCGGCCGGCGGCAAGGCCGATGCCACGCTGCATGTCTGCCCGGCGCTCGCAGGCGCTTCGGTGCATGAGACCAATGTGCTGGAAGGCGACGATCTGGCCGCCGACCTGCCGGTCGCGCTGCAAGACGGTACACAGAACGCCGAAGGCGCCACACTGCACTTCGGCCCATTCCAGCTCGCCACCCTGCGCATCACGCGCTGAATTTTCGCCTGACGCTTCTGCCTCCTTGTACCATGAGGGGGCAGAAGTATGTCGTATTACGGTTTCTCCAATTATCATCACTCCCACCCCTACCACCAGACACAGCAAAGGAGTTGAACTCTCCATGTTTCTTCTTCCCAATCAGCAGTTGGAGCGCTGCGACCGCGTCATGCAGCAGCGCGTCAAACCGCATATCCACACCACACTCGCCGCATGCACCTTGCGTTCGTTCCACAATCCCGGCGAACCGGTGCCCTCCAGCGAATTTCTAGCCAAAGTGCGCAACGGCCAAGTGCCCTTCGAACCTTTCCGCGTTCCCGGCGTCTGGGGCACCACATGGGGCACCACATGGTTCGAGGTGAACGGCCACATCGACATGGCGGCGGTCAAAGGACGAAAAGTCGAACTCATGGTAGACCTCGGCTGGCTCGATCACCGCGGCCCCGGATTCCAATCCGAGGGACTTGTCTACCGTGCCGACGGCACCGCCATCAAATCCGCGAACCCACGCAACCACTGGATTCCACTCGTCTACGCGGACGGCAGCAGCACTGTAGAACTCGATGAACATGGCGACTTCACCGTCTATATCGAAGCCGCCGCCAACCCATTCGTCGAAGGCCCCACCCCGTTCTCACCCACCGAACTCGGCGAAGAGGCCACCGGCGCCTGTGACTTCCCATACACACTGAGTCGCATGGATATCACCATCTTCAACGAAGACGTGTTTGCCTATGACATGGACTTGGAAACCGTATCTTCCCTGATTCGCGAACTCAAAGACGACGACCCGCGCTACTGGCAGCTCGCCAAAGCGCTGCAACGCTCCTTGAACATCTACGATGAACGCGACTTGGAAACCGTGCCGGCAGCCCGTGCGGCGCTCGCCGGCGTGCTCGCCGAACCGGCTGCATCCAGCGCAATCAACCACATTGCCATCGGCCACGCGCATATCGACTCCGCATGGCTATGGCCGGTGCGCGAGACACGCCGCAAAGTGGCCCGTACCGTATCCAACGTGCTGGCTTTGATGGACGAAGACCCGGACTTCACGTATGCGATGAGTTCCGCCCAACAGTACGCATGGCTGGAAGAAGAACATCCCGACCTGTTCGCACGAATGAAGCGGCGCATCGAAGAAGGCCGGTTCATCCCGGTCGGCGGCATGTGGGTGGAATCTGACAACATGATTCCTTCCGGCGAATCATTGGTGCGGCAGATCACGTTCGGCCGCCGATATTTCAAGGAGCATCTCGGCGTCACGCCGCGTGGCATCTGGCTACCGGACAGTTTCGGCTACACCGGCTCCTGGCCGCAGATCGCCCGCCGTGCAGGATTCGACTGGTTCCTCACGCAGAAGATCTCGTGGAACGACACCACCAAGTTCCCGCACCACTCCTTCATGTGGGAGGGCATCGATGGTACGCGTATCCTCACGCACTTCCCACCCTCTGACACCTACTGCTCGTCGATGAGCATGCGCGAGCTCATGTATTCGCAGCGCAATTTCCTGGACAAGGATCTTTCCCGCAACGCAATCCTGCTCTACGGTTTCGGCGATGGCGGCGGCGGCCCCACGCGTGAGATGACCGCGCGCATCCGCCGCGACCATGATCTCGCCGGTGCGCCGAAAATCGATTTCGGTACTCCTGATCAGCTGTTCGACCGCGTGCGCAAGGATATCGTGGACGATGCCCGCGGCGAGACACCGGTCTTCCATGGCGAGCTGTATTTGGAACTGCATCGAGGCACACTCACCGCACAGCAGGATATGAAGCGTGGTTGCCGCCAAGAGGAGTCAATGCTGCGTGTCGTCGAATACCTGTGCGCCGTGGCCAGTATCAAGAACCCAGGTTACGTCTATCCTCGTGAGGAACTGGACCGTATCTGGAAGACCCTGCTGCTCAACCAGTTCCACGACATTCTGCCCGGTTCCGCCATCGCATGGGTGCACCGTCAGGCACGCGAGGAATACGCGCGTGACATCGCACGTCTGCGTGACATCGCTGCGGCTGCCGGCCGGGCCGTTAAAGAGGCCGATCCAGGCATAGCGACGGTGAAGCATGCCGTGATTGCGCCATATGCAAGCAATCCGCAGTATTCATGGGCTGTGCGTGACGGTGGTGGAACGGCTGTGGAAGAGTCTGTCATTCCGGTTTCCGTCGAGCGTGACGGAAACGCCATCATACTTGACAACGGACGTCTTCGTGTGCGTATTGAGGCGGATGGCACCGTCTCATCCCTGATCGATCTCGCTTTGCGTCGTGAACTTGTGCCATCCGGTGTCCGCATGGGGCGCTATGAGCTGTTGAAGGATGAGCCATTCCATTGGGATGCATGGGATATCCAGCGTGATGCGTTCCTCGCCGCCGATACGCTCACCGACGCCATGGTCGAGCATGTGGAAGATATGCCCGACGGCTCGGCTGCGATTCACGTCGTCACCCGTGCGCGCGGTGTTGAGATCCATACCGTCATCACGTTGCGCCCGGGGTCCGGCAGTCTTGATTTTACCGCCGACGTGGATTGGCATGCCGTGGAGAAGTTCCTCAAGGTGGATATGCCGGTCACGGTGCAGGCGGTGAACGCGCAGTACGAATGCCAGTACGGGTTGGTCGAACGTCCGATCAACAAGAACACGCGCAGCGATGATGCCAAATTCGAAAGCTGCACACACCGCTTCGTACGTATCGCCGACGCCGGCTATGCCGCCGCTGTGGTCAACGCCTCCACGTACGGATCCGACGTCAGTCCGATCCACGCCGCCGCGGCGCACGGCGCCGGCCGCGGCACCATGGTGCGACTGTCGCTCCTGTCCGCACCGCTGTACCCCGATCCACGCACCGACCAGGGAGAGCATTTCTTCGCCTGGTCGTTGGTTGCCGGTGCCGGTATGGAATCGGTGCTGGCCGAAGCATCTCGTCTCAACGCGCCGATTATGGATGAGCTGCCGGCCGTGAGACCGCTGGCTACGCTCACCGATGTTGCCGGCACGCCGGTACTGGATTGGGTAAAGCTGGCCGACGATGGTTCCGGCGATCTTATAGTGCGTCTATATGAGGCCGCCGGGGGCGACGCCAAGGCAACGCTGCGCCTTGATGATACGTTCGCAGGATGCACGGTGGAGGAGGTGAATCTCATGGAGGAGCCGGTGCTGGCCGATGATCTGCCCCGTGCACTGGTCGCCGGAGGGCCGGTGCCCGCTGAGGGTGCATCCGTCTCGTTCACGCCGTTCCAGATCGTCACATTGCGTATTCGGCGATAGGGACAGATGGTCTTAACCCCGATATTGCAATCGCGCTCGATCATGCGGGAATCGGATTCCTCCGAGATGCTGCATGGTCGCGCGCGATTGCGCGTTATGGCGGGGATGGGAGACGGGGTAACGATATGCGACACGGTGATGTTGCGTTCGTGCACACATCATGTTATTCTCTAACTAAATCGCTTTAGTAACCGGCGAATGACCATGGTGGTCAGCTAAGTCGCTTTAGTCTCAGCGAAAAGTACACGACAAAAGGAGAGCTATGCTGCTCAAAGTCAATCGCGAGATTGATCGTTGCAAGCGCGTTATGCGGGAGCGTGTTTGGCCGCATATCCATCAGGTGCTTGCACAGTGCACGGTCGGCGCGGTCAAGAACCCGGGAGAACCGGAGATGCCCGCTGCGTTCATCACGCGCGCAGTGTCCGGGCAGGTCAATTTTCAGCCGCTCGCTGTAGGCGAACCCTGGGGAACCTCATGGGGCACGACCTGGATGCGTGTCGAGGGACAGTTGCCCGAAACCCTGCCCGAGGGGCGAGCCATCGAGCTGGTGTTCAACCTTGGTTGGCTCGAATGGCCCGTCGGCGGTCACATTGAGGCCATGGCATACCGTGCCGATGGCACCGTCATCAAGGCACTGCACCCGCGCAATCACTGGATGCCGCTTGTCTCCGCTGACGGTGTCAAGGATCGTGTGGTCAATCCTGACGGCTCTTTCGTGGTTTATGTCGAAGGCGCTTACAACCCTAATGTCCCGTCGTTTACCGTTACCGAGCTGGGCACCAAGCCCACCGGCAAAGCAGACGAACGCTATGAGTTCAGTTCCATCGATATCGCCGCTCTGGATCAGGACATGTTCGACTACTGGGCCGACCTTGACGTCGTCACCGGATCTCTCGAAAACATGAACGACGCTGACCCGCGCTATTGGAAGCTCGCCAAGGCCATGCAGCGATCCATCAACCTGTGGGACGAGAAAGACTACAACACGCTCGCCTTGGCTCGAAAGGCGCTCGACAAGGTGATGCACAACCCCGCCAATGCCTCGGCCATGACCCTGACCGCAATGGGTCACTCGCATATCGACTCCGCATGGCTGTGGCCGGTGCGCGAAACCGAGCGCAAGGTCGGGCGCACCGTATCCAATGCGCTCGCGCTGATGGATATCGACCCGGACTTCACTTACGTGATGAGCGCCGCCCAGCATTTCGCATGGCTCGAGGAACGCCACCCCGACCTGTTCGAACGCGTCAAGGCCCGCATCGCGGAAGGCCGGTTCATCCCGGTCGGCGGCATGTGGGTCGAATCCGACGGCACCATGCCGTGCGGCGAATCGCTGATTCGTCAGATCAGTTACGGCAAACGATACTTCAAGGAGAAGCTCGGCGTCGTGCCGAACGGCATCTGGCTGCCGGACAGCTTCGGCTATACCGGCGCATGGCCGCAAATCGCCAAGCGCTCCGGCTACTCGTGGTTCCTCACCCAGAAGCTGTGCTGGAACGACACCACACGCCTGCCGCATCACTCCTTCATGTGGGAGGGCGTCGACGGGTCACAGATCTTCACCCACTTCCCACCCGCCGACAAATACGATTCCGACATGTCCGCGCACGACATGGCCTACGTGCAGAGCAACTACAAGGACAAGGACCTCTCCGACCGAGGTATCTTGTTATTCGGCTATGGCGATGGCGGCGGCGGGCCCATCCGTGAAATGACGATGCGCGAGCACCGCTTTGAAAGTTTTGAAGGTATGCCAAAAGTCGAATACGGCACTCCGGACGACTTCTTCTCCAAAGCTGAAACCGAGATGAAGGCCGAGGCCGGCTCGGAAATGCCCCGATGGAAAGGCGAATTCTATTTCGAGCTGCATCGCAAGACGTTGACCTCTCAGCAGGAGATGAAACGCGGATGTCGCAAGGAAGAATCGATGTTGCGCACGGTTGAATATCTCGGTGCCGTGGCTTCGCTCGAATCTGCCGACTATGTGTACCCGACTGAGCGGATTGATCGCATCTGGAAGACATTGCTGCTCAGCCAGTTCCATGACATCCTCCCCGGCTCGGCCATTGAATGGGCTCATCGCGTGGCCCGAGAAGAATATGCCCGCGATCTTAAGGCGCTCTCGGATATCGCCCGTGACGCGATCGCGGCAATCGCCGTCGCCAACCCGGACGTGGCCCGTATCGCCAAAGCCCGGATCAGCCAATTCGCCGATGTCGATCCGTGGCGTCCGGCATCGCTGGTCTCCTGTGGCGAACCAGTCGAGGTGAATCGTCGCGAAGACGGCTCGGCTACGCTGGATAACGGGCTGCTGTGTGTCCACGTTGCCGCCGATGGCACCGTCGACTCGATGATCGACCTGAAGTCCGGACGCGAAATGGTCGCCAAGGATCACGTAATGGGCCGTTACGAGATTCTCAAGGACGAGCCTGGCGTATTCGATGCCTGGGATGTCGAACGCGATGCCTTCCTGTGCGCCACCGCATTGGCTGACGGACATATCGTCTCGATCGAGACCACCGCAGACGGGTCCGCCGTGATCGTCACCAAGAACAGTTACCGCGACGACGAGATTTCCACCACAATCACATTGCGCCCGGGCAAAAGCCAGCTTGATTTCCATGCAGATGTCGAATGGAATGTGCCCGAGAAGCTGCTCAAGGTAGACATCCCCATGGCACTGAGCGCCAGCCGTGCCCAGTATGAATGCCAGTATGGCCTCATCGAACGCCCGATCGTCAAGAACACCGAAGGCGAAGAGGCGATGTTCGAAAGCTGTTCACATCGCTTCGTTCGCATACACGATTCCTCATACGGCATTGGCGTGGCCAACGGCTCGACCTATGGCTCCGACGTCAGCTCGCTACGTGATCGGGATGATGCCCTCGCCGGCACGATGGTGCGCATGTCGTTGGTCGCGGCTCCGACGGCACCGGATCCACGCACCGACATCGGCCACCACGAGTTCGACTGGACCGTACTGCCATGCGCTTCGGTCGCGCCACTGGTCGCCGCCGCTGGCGAGATCAATGCTCCGACGATTGAGAACATGCCCGACATCGCCGCGCCGATCACGCTGGAACCCATAGAGGGCACGCCGGTCATCGACTGGATCAAGCTCGCCGATGATGGTTCGGGCGACATCGTGGCCCGACTCTATGAGGCCGCCGGGGCGAAAGCCAAGGCAATGCTGCATGTCGGCGGTACGCTGGACGGCTGGACGGTGCGTGAGACGAACACGCTCGAACAGGATGAATCCTACCCGGATGAACCTGCCGGACTTATCGGCGGCAAGCAGCAGGCCGAAGGCGCCGAACTGGCGCTCAACCCCTTCCAACTGACCACATTGCGCCTAAGCCGCGCCTGATACGGATTCGGCCCGGGTCCTGAACCCGGGCATGGTCCTTGCCTCCAACCGTCAATCGACATAGCAGTCGAATCGATGCGTTCGCCAACGGAATTCAGCCTCCCTGTGAGCGCTCAACATGAACCGGTCGGCAATGACCGCGTTCCCACCATACGTTTCGAAGAACAAACCAAATATATCAAAGGAGAAAACACCATGAAAGGTACATTCAAGAAGGCGGTCGCATTGGGCTCTGCCATTGCCCTTGTGGGCGGACTCGCCGCTTGCGGATCCAGCTCGGGCGACGGCACCGCCGAACTGAAGTTCCAGACATGGAATCTGAAGAACGAGAAGTTCACCGACTACTTCGAGGGACTGATCGACCAGTTCGAGAAGGAGAACCCCGGTATCACGATCAAGTGGGTCGACCAGCCAGCCGACAACTACGAGGACAAACTGTCCACCGACGCCGCTGCGGGAGAACTGCCGGACGTGGTCGATATGGGCCCTGAACCGGCATATACGCTGGCCAGTGCGGGCATCCTGCTCAATCTCGCCGATGCCGTGCCGGAAGCCGAAGATGACTTCCTTCCAGCCGCCTGGGACGCCGCCACACTCAAGGGAACCGACCTTGAGGAAGGCACCTACGGGTTCCCCTGGTACCTCAACTCCGGCCCCACCTTCTATAACAAAGCGGTGCTTGAGGAGTGCGGCATCACCGTGGATCCGAACGACCCGCCGACCAAGCAGGACGACATCTTCGCGATGGCCGACACCTTCGGCTCCAACTGCGGTGGCAAGTATGCACTGACCTCCGGCATCCCATCCATCCAGGACTTCGGCATGTATGGCGTGGAACTGATGAACAAAGACCACACCGAGTTCACGTTCAACAACGCGAAAGGCGTAGAATTCGTCCAGCACTACATCGACATGTACAACGCCGGCGCCTTCACCGATGACATGCTCAACAGCTCCACCTCGGGTGAGTCCAAGAGCTTCAACGGTGGAACCCAGGCGTTTATGAACGGCAACGCCTACAGTGTGGACGATATTCGCAAGAACGCCCCGAAGGTGTTCGAGAATCTGGCGATCACCGATTTCATCGCCAACACCAAGCCGAACATGTTCATGGAGATGCTTACGGTCAATGCCACAAGCAAGCACCAGGAGGAGGCTATCAAGTTCGCCCGATTCGTGACCAACTCAGACAACCAGCTGGCATTCGACAAGAAGGCGAACGTGTTCCCGTCTTCGAAGGGTACCATTGACGACAAATTCTTCAACCCGTCCGACGATACCATGGACGCCGAAGCCATGCGTATGTCCGCCGATCAGATTCGCAACGGTGAGATTTGGGGCCCGGCCCAGTTCACCTCCGCCTGCTCCACCATGCTGCGTGAGGAAATCGCTCAAGCGCTGCAAGGCAAGATCACGGCCAAGGAAGCGCTTGACGCCACCGTCAAGTACTGCAACGAACGGCTCTAATTATGGCAAGCGAAGCGAAATCAAGGAAGCGCGCGGCCAAGGCCTCACGCCAGGTGGGGCTGGGACCGAACAGTAGCGGACGCATTGTTCCTTGGCTGTTCGTGCTGCCTCCGATCCTATGGATCTGCACTTTCTCCCTGTTCCCGTTCTTCAATACGATCAGGCTCTCCTTCACCGATTCCACCCTGCTCAAGCCCGGTACGTTCGTCGGCCTTGAAAACTACATCGACATGTTCACCGACCGCCGCTTCCAGACGGCGTTCTTCAACTCGTCGCTGTATGTGGTGTGCATCGTCCCGTTCATGGTGATTCTGCCTCTTATGCTGGCCTCCCTGGTGGCCGAGAAGACCCGCATCATGAACTTCTTCCGCACCGCCTTCTACACACCGGTCATCATGTCCAGCGTCGTCGTCGGCTTGCTGTGGACCAATATCCTCGATAAGGATGGTCTGCTCAACGGCACGTTCAAGGCACTCAAATGGATCACCACGCCAATTCCGTTCTTGACCGATCGCTGGCTGCTGCTTTTCAGTGCCATGGCCGTCACGATCTGGAGTGGTCTGGGCTATTACATGCTTATCTATTTGGCTAACATCGCCAATATAGACAGCACATTATATGAGGCGGCTTCGATTGACGGGTGCGGTGGCATCCGCCAGTTCCTGCACGTCACATTGCCCGGATGCAGAATGACGATGATCCTAGTCATGCTGCTCAGCTCGATGTCCGCTTTCCGAGTCTTCGGCGAGATCTACATGCTCTCCGGAGGTTCCGGCGGCGTCGGTGGCGCCGATCTGACGATGACCATGCTCATCAAGCAGGAAGGTACCGGCATCAACGCCCGAACCGGCTACTCCGGTGCCCTCGGCATGGTGATGTTCGTGGTGCTCGGTTGCATCATTGGCATCGAATGGTTCATTCAGAGCAGGAGCGAAGACTGATGGCAGGCACACACGCAGTCATGGAAAACAAATATAATCATGTCACTCCGGGCAAGGTCGTTCGCATCATCGTGCTGATCGCTCTGCTGCTCTTCCTGGCGGCACCTCTGCTGTGGCAGATCTCACTGGCGTTCAAAGGTCCCAAGGACGACATGTACGCCGCGCCCTACCTCATCCCCGTTGACCCGACAATCCAGAACTTCGTCGATGTGTTCAATCGTCTGCCGTTGCTCTTCTACGTGTGCAACACGTTGATCGTGGCGGCATTGAACATCGGTGGCAACATCATCTCAGGATGCTTCGCCGGCTACTCGATCGCCCTGCTCAAGTTCAAAGGCAAGGGGCTGGTCGTAGGCCTGCTGTTCCTATCGATGCTGGTTCCCGGTGAGACGATCCTCATCTCGCAGTTCCTGATTATCCGCAACCTTCAGCTGCAGAACAACCTGATCGGCGTTGCCTTGCCTGGATTGGTCAGCTCCATGAACATTCTTCTGTTCATGAATGCGTTCAAGGCCATACCTCGCGAGATGATCGAAGCCGCAGAGGTCGATGGAGCCAATGTCTGGCAACGGTTCTGGCGCGTATGCGTACCTCAGGTCAAGGGAACCATGGCGTTGGTCGGCATCTTCTCCTTCATGGGATCGTGGAACGACTTCCTGTGGCCGTTAATCGTGCTGACTGATGACTCGCACTACACGCTTACACTCGGCATGAGCCGTCTGCAGGGCACCTTCGTGTCCGATCCGCGTGTGGTCGCAGCCGGCACCATAATCGCCCTCGTCCCGATCATGATCTTCTTCCTTGTCTTCCAACGTTATATCTTCAATGGCCTGGAAGCTGGATCGGTCAAGGAATAATCAAAGGTTCACCATGAAATTCGGAGTCAACTACACGCCTTCGGGCGAATGGTTCTACACCTGGCTCAATCCCAAATGGGAAGTCATACGCCGGGATTTGGCGCAGATAGCCGAGCTGGGTGCGGATCATGTGCGTATATTTCCCCTGTGGACGCTGCTGCAGCCTAATCGAACTTGGATTAATCCCAAGGCATTGGCAGATGTTCGCCGTATGGTCGAACTCGGTGGAGAAGCCGGTCTCGATGTCTATGTGGATGTGATTCAGGGGCACTTGTCGAGTTTCGATTTCGTGCCTTCCTGGCTGGTCTCCTGGCATGAAGGCAGCATGTTCACCGATCAGTCGGCGATAGAAGCCCAGAGTGCGTTGACTGAGGCGATTTACGGTACGTTGTCTGACATGAAGGCCTTTGCGGGCCTTACGTTGGGCAACGAGTGCAACCAGTTCACTGATGCCACACATCCCAGACGCATGCCGGCCAATGCCGAGCAGATTGGTGAATGGCTGGATACGCTTATCGGATTGGTTGCCAAGCGATGCCGGCGCGATGGCCGTCTAATCGCGCATAGCGAAAACGACGCAATCTGGTACGCCGATGGCCATGCCTTCCTGCCTAGATATGCTTCATGCAAGGGCGACGTGACCACCGTGCACTCCTGGGTATTCAACGGTACCGGACAGCATTACGGTCCGATGTCATGCGAAAGCCTGGGACACGCGGCCTGGCTCGTTGAACTATCCAAGGCATTCGCTGCTGATCCGCATCGCCCGGTGTGGGTACAGGAAATCGGAGCACCTGGCAATGTGATCGATTCCGCCGATGCTCCGGAGTTCTGCCGGCGCTCGATTGATGCGATTGCTGACTGTCCTGATGTGTTCGGCGTCACGTGGTGGTGCTCTCACCGCATCCCCTCGACATTCTCGGATTTCCCGTTCTTCGAGCACCAGCTTGGCCTGTTCGATGTGGACGGGACTCTCACCGACGTTGGCAAGGCGTTCCGAGACGCAATCGCCACCCACCGGGATACGGTTGCACCGCCACGCACGACAGCGATTGTCATCCCTGTGGATGAACAGGGCGACCCGCTCATGCGAGCTGCTCAAGCTCCGGGCGGCTCGCTCTTCGAGGCATGGGCGAACTTGAATCGTCAGGGTGAAAGGCCATGCGTTATCACCTCGCTTGATGCTGGCAATCCGGCCAAGCTCGCCAATCGGGGCATCGTCCGCCTTGAGCGCGTCGAACTCGTGGCGGGCCATGCCTACAATGCGGTGTCCGATCCAGCTTTCGAGCATAAAGGCGAATGATGACGCATTGACGAACGGTCATACGATGTAGTACAAACCGTTCGTCATTGTCCGGACATCCAGACATCGAAATAACCGAATAATTGTTCGAAGTTCCTCTTCGAAGGGGCCGGCTCTCCTCGGCTTGAACTTGGCGGCCGGCCTTTCTATAACAGACGATGCTATTCCTTGCAAGATGTTGGCACTCATTACATTTGCGCATCCGGCGCACCGGTACGTACCGGTATCGGTGCGCCATTGTTCACACACATCGCGCATCCAATGGGGGAGACGACGTATGGTAGATGCGACGCTGTTCACCGGTCAGCCGCCGAATAGTGATCCGGCGGCCCGCCCTGAAGCCATCATTCGGGGGGATCGGTGGCGTATTTCGATTCTGACGGACTCTTTGGTGCGTTTCGAATGGTCGGATGCCGGCGTCTTCGTCGACGAACGAACGCAAAGCGTCGTCAACCGTGATTTCGGAGAGCCTGCGGCATACACTGTTCGCCGTGATGCCGATGGCTGGCTCGATATTGAGACCGAACGGTTACGTATCGTTTATGATGGAGGCCCGTTCACTGCCGAGGGCTTGGCGGTAAGTGTCAAGGATTCGCTGTCACAACACAACACTTGGCGTTACGGCGACGCTCAGAATGCCAATCTGGGCGGCACTGTGCGAACCCTCGACCAGATTGACGGTCCGACCGAACTCGAACCCGGCCTGCTGTCGGGTGACGGTTGGATGATTCTTGACGATTCAGACGACAATCTGGTAGTCGAAGCATCTGAAGTCAATGGCAGCCCCAATCCATTTGGCTCATGGGTGGTCCGTAAGCCGGCCTCCTCCACCGATCTGTATTTTTTCGGATACGCGCGGCGTATCCACGATGCACTGCATGACTATTACCAGCTCACCGGACCGGTCCCTCTATTGCCTCGCTGGGCGTTGGGCAACTGGTGGAGTCGCTATCATCGTTACAGCGAAACCGAATATCGTACGCTGATAGAACGTTTTGAAACAGAGGGCATCCCTTTCACCGTCGCGGTGCTTGACATGGACTGGCATGTGACCGATCCCGATCCGTGCTATGGCTCAGGGTGGACCGGATTCACCTGGAACCGCACCCTGTTCCCCGACCCGGAACGTTTTCTGGGATGGCTGCATGAGCGGGGTCTCAAAACCACGCTTAACCTGCATCCGCGAGACGGCATACGTGCGTTCGAGGACTGCTACGATCGCATGGCTCGGGCAGTGGGCGTTGATTCCAAGTCCGGCAGCTCGATTGAGTTCGATGCGTCCTCGCCGGTGTTCATGTCCGCTTACTTCGATCAAATCATCCACCCGATGGAATCTCAGGGCGTTGATTTCTGGTGGATCGACTGGCAACAAGGCAGCGTGACTCGCCAGCCGGGACTTGACCCGTTGTGGATGCTCAACCACCTGCACTTCCTGGACTCGGCCTCGCGAGGTCGGCGGCCTATCACGTTCTCGCGCTATGCCGGTTACGGCTCCCATCGTTACCCGGTCGGATTCTCCGGAGATACGGTCGTATCGTGGGAATCATTGAAATTCCAGCCGTACTTTACGACGATGGCTTCGAACATCGGCTACGGATGGTGGAGCCATGACATAGGCGGGCATATGTTCGGCTACCGGGACGAGGAGCTGGAGACCCGATGGTACCAGCTCGGCACGTTCAGCCCGATCAACCGTCTGCACTCGACCGACTCCCCATTCAACGGCAAGGAGCCATGGAACTTCCACTCCCCGGCTCGCGAGGCGATGATAGCCGCACTTCGTTTGCGCCATAGACTCATCCCGTACCTGCATACGATGAACCGTCGTGCGGCTTATGACGGGCTGCCGTTGGTTGAGCCAATGTACTGGAACCACGGGGGCGGCACCGTGCCCACGGAATTTGAGTTCGGCACCGAGCTGATCGTTTCGCCAGTGCTCGAACCGGCCGATCAGGCCGCAGGCCGTGCCAAAGCAGAGGTCTGGCTGCCAGTCGGCCAATGGTTCGACTTCTTCGACGGAAGACGTTACGTAGCCGACAATCCGGAGGGCCGCACGCTCGGTGTATGGCGTACTCTCGACCGTATCCCGGTATTCGCCAAAGCCGGAGGCATCATACCGATGCAACGTCTCGACGGCGCTCCACTCAACGATGTTTCCAACCCGTCGGCATTCGATGTACTGGTATTTCCGGGCGCGGATGGCACGTTCACGCTATGGGAGGATGACGGCGAGTCGGTCGGCGGAGAATGGGCTTCGACCCGTCTTACGTTTGATTGGGTGCGCGGCATGTTCACCGTACATGCGCTTGACGGCGACAGTTCGCTGGTGCCGAGCTCACGCGCATGGCGTCTCATATTGCGAGGTGTGGAACAGCCGGACGGCGATTTGCCGGCATCGGTCTCTATACGCCATGGCGGTCGGCCAATCAACGGCACAGTCGACTATGACCCGGATACGTTAAGCCTAAGCGTCGAGGTCGGCGCTCTGAATGTGGACGGCGACCTGACGATTCACGTGGCTGGAGGACTTTCGATTGCGCCGTCGCCGGTCGAGCGAGACGCCTTCGACATACTCGCCGACGCCAAGATGCACTATTTCACCAAGGAACGGGCCTGGCAATCCGTTCAGCGCGAGGGCATACGCGCGCTCGCCACCCTGCACACGCTGGAAATGCCGCCGGGCTACTACGGGGAGCCGCGGTGGTTTTCCTCGCATATGCCGCAAGGCGTCATCGAGGCGTTGTCAGAGGTGTTGCTGCGCGACTGAACAGGCGCGCGGGCCCCAAGCCCATACAGATATGTCCCGACGCAAGAATGCGGCGGGGAGAACAGGAAAGGAAACCGATGAACAAGACAATGACGTGGCGCCGGGTGCTGGCGGCCTCTCTTGCCGCGATGCTTGCGATGTCGCTGGCGGCATGCTCGGGAGGCACCTCCGCGACCAAGTACACGATCACACCGGAGAACGAGAATGAGGAGCTTGTGCTGGGCAACCGGCCCGAGGCGTCCTACTGGTTCCCGGAAGATCTGCTGAAGTGGAATGCGGACAAAGACCCGGATCTAGCATACAATGTGAGCACTGTGCCGTTGGCCAAGCGTGTGGACAAGGCCGACCTCAAACCAGTCAATGACACGCAGAACACCGATACCAAGGTGATGGCCATATCGATCATGAACTCCTCGACAAGCGGCAACGCCCCGCATGGCCTGAACACCGCGAACGCGAACACGTTCTCGTATTGGCAGTACGTTGACGAGCTTGTGTACTGGGGCGGCTCTTCGGGCGAAGGCATCATCGTGCCGCCGAGCCCCGATGTGACTGACATGGGCCATACCAACGGCGTGCCGGTGCTGGGCACAGTCTTCTTCCCTCAGAACGTATCAGGAGGCAAGGTCGAATGGCTGGACCAGACGCTTGCCCAAAAGTCCGATGGCTCGTTCCCCGTGGCGGACAAGCTCATTGAGGTCGCCACCACGTACGGTTTCGATGGCTGGTTCATCAACCAGGAGACAGAGGGTGAGAATGAAACCTCGCTGGGAGCCGACTACGCGACGAAGATGCAGGCGTTCATCGCCTACCTCAAGAAGCAGGCCCCCGACCTGCGTGTCGTGTATTACGACTCGATGACCAAGGACGGCTCAATCGATTGGCAGAATGCCCTTACCGATGAAAACTCGATGTACATGACGGATGGCGATCATCCGATAGCCGATGAGATGTTTCTGAACTTCTGGTGGACCGAGGACAAACTGGCCGGCGACGACCTGCTTGCCGCCTCCGCAACCAAAGCCAAAGAACTCGGCATCGACCCGTATTCTCTGTACGCCGGTATCGATGTGCAGGCCGACGGCTATGACACCCCGGTCAAATGGAACCTGTTCGCCGGCAAGGATGGCAAGACGCATACCTCTCTCGGCCTGTACTGCCCGAGCTGGGCATATTGGTCCGCCGGCAATCCGACCACATTCCGCAAAAACGAGAGTCGTCTATGGGTTAACGATGAGGGTAATCCATCGGTGAGCACTCCGTATGAGGACGATGAGAAGTGGACCGGCGTATCCAATTACGTGGCCGAGCAGTCGGCTGTCACCTCGCTGCCGTTTGTGACCAACTTCAATAACGGTTCGGGCTACAGCTTCTTCCGTGAAGGCAAGCAGATTTCCAAGATGGATTGGAACAACCGTTCCGTCAGCGATATCCAGCCGACCTATCGTTGGATAGTCGCCGATGAGGGCGGCAATAAGACCAAGGCCGATTACAGCGATGCCGACGCCTGGTACGGCGGATCGTCACTGAAGTTCTCGGGCAAGGTCGCCAAGGATGGCAAGACCATGGTCAAGCTGTACTCGGCGAGCGTCAAGACAGGGGCAAAGCCGACGCTGTCGATTGCCGCCAAGGCCAATGTCGATACCGATCTTAAGGCCGTGCTGACCTTCGCGGATGGCTCGGTCGAAACCGTCAATGGCAAGAAGAAGGTCGGCAACGATTGGGGTGTCATCGACTACGACATCGCCAAGTTGTCGAACAAGACGCTCACCGGCATCGACTTCACCTACCAGTCTTCCGAGGATAAGACCGGCTACGAGCTGTTGCTGGGCAACATCACGCTCAAGGATGGCTCCGAGGAGACCGAGCTCGGCAAGGTCACCGAAGTCAAGGTCGATGACAGCGAGTTCGACGATGACGCCCTGTATGCCGGTGCCCGCATTTCATGGAAGACCGATGGCAAGGCTCCGGCCTACGAGATCTACCAGATCAACGAGGACAAGAGCCGTTCGTTCCTTGGCGTCTCAAACGTCGAGAACTTCTATGCAAACGCACTGACACGTGTAGGCGAGACCAATAACACCACGTTCGAGATTGTGCCGGTAGACCGTTATGGTACGCAAGGCACGAGCGCCAAGGCCGATATGGATTGGCCCGACAACAGCAAGCCGAAAGCCGGTGCCACGGCTTCGCGCACACTGCTGAATGTGGGCGACGAAGTGACGTTCACCTCCGCAAGCTCGAAGAACACTGCCGAGGTCGCCTGGTCTCTGCCCGGATCAAGCAAGGAGCATGCCACTGGCAAGTCCGTCACCGTCACCTACGACAAGGAGGGCGTGTATGACGTTGAGATCACCGCGAAGAACAAGAGCGGCGAGGCCACTGCGACGCTGAAGGGGCAGATTGTCGTCTCCGCGGATGTCATGGACCTTGTGTTGCTCTCTCAAGGCGCTCAGGTCAGCGCCGACGGGTTCACGAACGGCAACGAGAAGCCTGAGTTCGCGGTTGATGGCGACGTGAAGACCAAGTGGTGTGTCACCGGCCCGGCTCCGCATGAGCTTGTTGTCGATCTCGGCGCACCCAAGACCGTCTCTCAAGTCGATATTTCCCATGCTCAAGCCGGTGGAGAGGATGCCAGCATGAACACGCAGGAATATGCGATCGAGGTCAGTGAGGACGGAACCGAATACACGCAGGTCGCGTTGGTCAAGGGCAACACTGAAGGTGCCACGTCCAACGCCTTTGCCCCGGTCAATGCCCGTTACGTCAAGTTGGTGGTTAACAAGCCGACGCAGGGCAGCGACACTGCGGCTCGTATCTATGAGATGCAGGTACGTGGCGCAGACGGCGCGATCCTCTAGGAGCCGCTGTTTGTTCTGACGAATACATCGCTTCCGGGTGAGCCGGTATATCGGTGTTACCCGGAGGCGGCATCTCGGCCCGTATCGAATGCATGCCGTGCGAATTTCCACTTTGTGGTGAATGAGGGCAAAGAAGTTCTGTATCGATGTGGGCCATGCCATATACTAAACTGATTCATGCAGTATGCATGCAATGGTGAGTGCTATCGAAGTCCGTTTTTTGAGGTTCCCCATTGCAGGGAACCAACATATCGCGAAACGGGAGAGTACGCCGATGACGAGCACGGAGCCGACGATGAACACAAACCCCCTCCACTTGGAGTCAGGAGCCGCGCATCCGGTCGCCAAACCGCATCGGGTGGGCCTCAAGGACATCGCCGACGAGCTGGGAATCTCGCAGACCGCGGTATCGTTCGCGATCAACGATCGTCCCGGCGTCTCCGAAGAGACCAAAAGGCGCGTCAAAGAGGCTGCGTCGAAGCTTGGCTGGAGCCCGGTGTATGCGGCGCAGGCGCTCGGCTCATCGAAGACCATGACGGTTGGCTTCGCCCCGGCACGCTCCTCAAACGGTCTTCGGGACGAAGGCTTCATGCTGCATTTCATGACCGGTTTGCATGAATCCCTGAGTCTCAAAGGTTACGGTCTGTTGTATCGGCCCTGCTCATCGGTCAGGGAAGAGTTGTCGGTCTACGAGGATTGGGCTCGACGTAAGCGTGTTGACGGTGTTATCCTCGTTGACCTGCGTGCTGACGACCCGCGCCCCGCGCTGCTTGCTCGGCTCGGTGTGCCGGCTGTGCTTGCGGGAGGTCCGGATCCTGAGAACATCGTGCCCTCGCTGTCGATTGACGATTCAGGCGCCATGGAAACGATTCTCCGACATTTGGTATCATGCGGACACCGGCGTATCGCATACCTATCGGGGGACCGCACCCTTGACTATTCGCGTGATCGCGAACGAATGTTCCGTGAATTCGCAAAGCGCCGCGATCTTGAGTCGATCCGTGTCGAATACACCAACTTCAGCGTAGACATCGCCTCGGCAATGACGCTTGCAATGTTGTGTGGAAGCAATCCGCCCACCGCTTTCATCTACGAGAATGAGACATTGGCCGCAGCCAGTCTGCATGCCATTACCGAGTGGTTGCTCAATACGCCGTCCAGGAATCCGGACGCACCGCGATATCCGCATAATCTTCCGGCTATCGTTAGCTTCGAGGACAGTTTCTTGTGCGTATCGATCTATCCATCGCTCACGTCGGTACACCGAGACCCGAGCGTGTATGGAATGAAGGTCGCCAAACTGCTGATCAAGGTCATCAACGGTGAGACGGTCAGTGGCAACCGCCGCATCCTGACTCCCAAGCTCGTGATCAGGGACAGTACCAGACTTTCCTGTGTCTGATTCGTCTACGGCTACATCCTGTTGGTGGAGCGGATAGAAACGGCATGAGACGGGAATAGGCAAGGTCCGACGGGAGTTTTCCGTCGGACCTTGCCTATTCGTTATCACGAATTGTATCGCCTTACGCCGCGTTCTTCACGGCCGTCGCAATGGACACAGCCGGGTCGAGGAACGGAATCAGCGTGGACTGGAAGGCATGGTACAGGTCGGACTTGCCCGGCCAGACCGTGCCGATCACGCGATTGTCGCCGTCAAGCTGGTGGAACCATGATCCGCCTTCGTGGTCGATGACGTGCTCGTCGACGTAGCGGGCGAACGTGGCGTACCAGTTGGCGTATCGTGCCTCGCCGGTGGCAGCGTGCAGCGTGGCGGCGGTGTTCAACGATTCGGCGGCCGTCCAATGCATGCGGTCGGTGACCACCGGTGTGCCGTTCCAGTCGGTCGTATAGACGAGCCCCTCCGCGCCGTCCGCGTTCCACGCATCGTCCACCGCTCGCGCAAACAGGTGCTCGGCGGCGTCGATGTAGGGCCGCGCGCCGTCTCGGTTGGCGAAGGAGCTCAGCGCCCACTGCACGATGAGGCGCGCCCATTCGATACCATGGCCCGGCGTGGCGCCATACGGTTTGAACTGGTCGTCCTTCTTGTCGGCGTTGCATTCGAGGTCCAACGACCAGTCGGATTTGAAATGCTCGGGGATGCGCCACCGGTTGTGTGCCGCCCATTCGATGACGTGGTCGATGATGCGGCCGGCGCGGACGCGATAGGTGTTGTTCCCGGTGGCGTCGGCCACGGCCAGGAATGCCTCGGTGGTGTGCATATTGGCGTTGATACCGCGATACGGGTCCAGCTCGGTGAATGCCGTGTCCCAGGTGTCGACGGCTAGGCCGATCTCGTCGTCCCAGAAATGCTCGTCATATGTGGCGAGCGCCTCGTCGAGCAGTTCCTTGGCGCCCGGACGCCCGGCCAGCAGGGCGGAGGACGCGGCGAGTATCACGAAGGCATGCGCATAGCAGACCTTGCCCGGCGCATGGGTGCCGTCCGCGAACACCTGCGGATACCAGCCGCCGTGCTCGTCGTCATGCAGAATGCCGGTCAATCCCTTGAGCGCCGCATCGACCAGCTCGCCCGCACCCGGGTATCCGAGCATGGCGCCAATCGAATACACATGGGCCATACGGCTGGTGATCCACGTTTCGACGCCGTGTGAGGGGTCGAGGGTGCCGTCGGCGTTCAGCCAGCCGGAACCGCCATCCGGCGCTGGGAAGCCTTTGCCGAACTTCAGCAGCTCGTAGGTTTCGGAAGCCATGAAAATGCGGTTGGCTTCGGTGCCGAGCGTATAACGTGGGTTATTGGTCATAATGATTGTTCCTTTCCTTAATGAGAACATGCGGTGGGTGCGCAATGAGCATGCGGCGGGCACGTCTTAGTGCTTCACGTGAATGTCGAAATAGTCCATGACCAGTTCGCAGAACATCATATTCGACCAGCTGAACCATTCGCGCGTGTACTTGGTTGGATCATCCACGTCGATGCCTTCGTGCATGAGATGCGTACCGGCGTCGGTGGCCACGAGACGGTCGAGAATATGCGCCTTGAAATCCTTGCTGTCGCTGGTCATCGCCTCGATGGACAGCGCGATGGGCCACACATATCGTGGCGGCGTATGCGGCGAGCCGATGCCCTTGAGGTGCTCGCCCTCGTAATAGTACGGGTTTTCGTCGCTGAGCAGCGTGCGTCGGGTTGCCAGATAGGTCGGATCGTCCGGTGCGCAGTACCCCAAGTAAGGGGCCGCCATCAAGGAGGGCACATTGCTGTCGTCCATGATATTGACGTGTCCCAGACCGTCGGTTTCGAACGCGTAGATTGTCTCTCCGTTGCGGTTCGTCGTCTTGGCGTGGGCTTCGATGCCTTCGGTGATGGTGCGGCGCAGCTTGCCGGCGCGTGCGGCGATATCGGCGTCATGCAGTATCTCCCCGCCGAAGATGCGTTCCAGATAGCCCATCACCACTGCGGCGAACATGTTCGAGGGCACCAGATAGTGGTAGGTGCAGGCGTCGTCGCTGGGGCGGAAGCCGGACCAGGTCATGCCGGTGTACGCCACCGGCAACCCCTTGCCATCGTTGCTCAACGATTCGGTGGGAATGTCCGTGTCGCGGATGAAGGAATACGGGGAGTTCTCGTGATGCTGTTCGGTCTCGAAGACGTCAAGAATCTTCTTGACGCCGGCAATGAATTCGTCATTGAAATGATCGGTGTTGCCGGTGTTCGCATACAGCATCCAAGCCAGCTGAATGGGGTAGCACAGCGAGTCCACCTCGTACTTGCGCTCCCAAAGCCAGGGACTGGAGAAGTCGGACTGATCATCCTTGTCCCAGGAAGCGCCGTTCGGCTCCTCGTTGAAGGCGTTCGCATACGGGTCGATGGTGATGTAGCGGAACTGCTGCCGCACCAGACCGGCGATCAGGCTCGCAATGTCGTCGTCTTCGGCGGCAAGGGTCAGATACGGGCGCAATTGTGCGGTCGAATCACGCAGCCACATGGCTGGGATATCGCCGGTGAGCAGGAATGTGGTGCCGTCGTCATGCCGTTTGACCGTGGTGGTCAGGGTGTTGGCAAAGCAGGCGTTGAAGTTCTCGGCCCAGGCGGCGTGTTCGGTGCCGCACAGGTCCGTGATGTGCTGCATGAAATCCGGGACCGACTTCGGTATCGCGGTGGTCGTCATAATTCAACTTCTTTGTTTGAGGGACATACATATCAAGGGAACAGCATTATTCTAAACCGCTTTAGTTGAAGACACGCGAAAGGATGTGAAGAGCGTGGTTCTGAGTGCACCAGGAGACGATGCTTCCGTCCGCGTCCTTGCAGGCGACGACGCATCCCCATTCCCGTCTTTTCCTGTCTCCATCGGCCATCGGTTGTTTTGTCTTTCTCTACTTCTTGAAAAACCATTAGAAGAAAGAGTAATTGCCTACGCCGGTGATTTTGAATAAGGTGCTATCCTTCGGCCGCGGGGATTCTATCTTTCGGGAAAATCGGGATTGTTCAGGGCTCTTGGAGTGGTTTTGACTGGAATTTCAACAATCTTCAGTGATCTGTTTCCTGATGTCACATCCCAAAGAAGAAGCATCATGCGCATGTCACCTTCGCAGGTGCGCATGATAACTGTAGTCATACGTCCAAGTTTCGCATTGCCCCACGTCATTCGCCTATGACGTCGATATCAGTGCCGGCGCTGCTGCTTGTGCTCGAGCTGGAGGATTTGGACTTGGAACTGCCGGTGCTGTTGCCGGACGAACTGCTGGAACCTGTCGAACTGTTGCCGGAACCCGTTGAGCTGGAACCGGTAGTGCCCGAATTCGTTAAAGACCCCGATCCGTGGGAGGCATCTGGGCCGGTCGGGTTCGAGCCGGAGTTTCCGCCGGTTCCTGAATTGGTGTTGCCGTTGGTCTCCGTGCCGCTGTTGGTGCCGGATTCGGTATTCGTGCTGCCGGAGCCAGTACCGGTGGAGCCGGACGAATCGGTGGAACCAGACGAACTATCGGAGTTGGACGACCCTGAGGGAGCGGAGTCGTTCTCGGTCGTGGTGCCGTTGCTCTTCGGCGTATTGGTGTTGTCCGTTGGCGTGTGCTGGTCGGGAGTCGATGGGGACTCGGTCTGCTCGGGCGAAGGCGTGGTGACTGTGGGGGAGATCCAGTTTCGCACTACACTGTCCGTGCCGTTGCCTCGGGTGATGAGCAGCACGATGCCGGCTGTTACGGCAACGGCCAACAGGCCGGATACCACGGTTACGATAACAGCTGTACGCTTGGGATTGCGGCGTGATGCGCGCAGTTCCTTGACGGAATACGTGTGGCGCGAACGCTGTGCAGTCGGGCGAGAAACAATCTCGCGAGGTGTGCGACGGCCTGCAGCTGGTGCGGAGGCGGTGCCGAGGGTGGTGGTCGCTTCACGTGCAGCGGGTGTGGAAGCGGTGCCGAGGCTGGTAGTAGTTTCACCTGCCGCGGCTGCAGCAACCATGGTGTTTTCGGGATTTTCGCTGGCTGCCGCTTCGACCCGCGTGGGTTGCTCGATATCGTCGCTCTGTTGGGCATCCGCCGCATCGCCAGAGGCTGCAGGAAGTTCTGTTTCGGATGCGGGTGAGGAATCATTGCTACCGGCATCCGATTCGCCGTGCTCGGCGGCGTCATCATCCGTGGAGCCCACGCTCTGAAGCTTTTCCCCAGAAGCCTGCAACACGTTTTGGTAGATGTTGGTGGCGACTGCGGACACGATGTAGCTGGCCGCGGCGCCAATCACCGAACCTGCGATGCCGATTTTCGACGCCAACAGGAATGAGGTGACGGCAGCAAGGGCTCCGGCCACGATCGAGGAAATGGAAAGACCTTCGAAAAACTTCTTCACGCATACGACGGTAGATGTCTGTGCTTGAAGGTTGCTGAAGGCCCTCTGAAAGTGACGAAATGCTTACAAGTGCCCTGCAAAACCTTCACATAGAGCCTATACGCGTTGCGTATTGTGGCGCTATATGGCCGGTTTCGTCATAGGTTCAACCGGCACAACACGATTGAACGACTATGCCCACACGAAGCTATCGGTGCCGGCCGCCAATTCGAAATGCAGCTTGGCGATACCCAGTCCGATTTCCGGCTGTACGCCTTCCAATGCTTCGGCCCTTACCGTGCGGCCGTCCGCGAGCAGCGTGAAACGGAACGGCTGCTTGCCCAACGCGCTGGGCGCGAGCATCGAAGCCTCAACGCCCCGCTTGAACCAGTCGGGTGCATTCGCGTAATCGCCGGTTTCTACGGCTCCCAGTTCCTTAGCCGGTTTGCTGCGATGCGGCCGGCCGGGGCGGTTGCCATGCCCGAGTGCAATGGCGGCGGGCATACGTTCCCCTTCGGCGAGCGTCCACGCGCCGTCATGATCAGCGGTCTCATGCAGTACCACCCATGAGGTGTCGAGTCCAAGAGAGACGGCAGTCAATGCCAGCAATTGCCCGGCATGCCCGACCTTCTCGTCCAGTATGGCCTCATTGCTAGGCGAGTCAGTACCAATCAGCGCAATAAGATTGTGGACATTCTTGAACCGGCCATAGTGGGTCGGGCAGCCCCCGAATGCGTCATCGACATCATGGATGAGTTGAATATCGAGTCCTTGCTTGGCGTTGGCGGCGGCAATGGCCTCATCAAGAGTATTCACCTGTTCCGTGGTGAGCGGTTCGTCGTTGTAATCGCGCACGGCATGGCGTTTCTGCATGGACTCAAGCAGATTCATGCTGATTTCCTCCTCATGATGACGGCGACACAACACGCCGCAAACGTCACCATGATAGTGACGGCATTGGGCAATTAGTTACGATGCAGCGAATATTTGGTCGGTTTGATGACCGACATCAGCACGGCGGCGAAAATCAGCGCAAAACCGACCAACGAACTCCACAGGATGCGTTCGCCCCAGAACAGTGCGGAGAACGATACGGCAAACAGGCTCTCCGTGCACATGATGATTGACGCTTGCGATGCCGGCACGTGGGCCAGTCCGATATTTTGCATGATTTGCGCGCTCATCGTGGCACCAAGGAACAGATACAACACGCTGGCCACCACCGGAGGTGCCAGCCATCCTGCATCAGGCGCGGGTTCGGTGGCCAACGCGCCGATAAAGAACAGGATTCCGGCCACGCTAAATTGCACGAAGGTGACGGCAATCGGATCAAAACGCTTGGTATAGACGCCCAGACAGGTCAGGTTGAAGGAGAAAATAACCGCCGTGGCGATGGTAAGCCAGTCGCCGGAACTCAAGGAGAGCGAGCCTCCCGGCTTCAACGACACGAAACCAACGCCGGTCAGGCAGATCACGCCGGCGACCAGATTGATGGCTCTCGGCTTGGTTTTGGAGATAATCCATGTGGCGAACGGGGTAATGACGCAATAGGCAGCCGTCAGAAAAGCGCTGCGACCCGGTTCTATGGTCTGCAATCCAATGGTCTGCGTGATCATCGTGCCCCAATAGGTCAGCCCGACCACCAGCGCCGGCACGATGATCTTTGGCGTCAGGTACGGCACGATGTGCTTGTGGAATAAAGCCAGCATGCACATGCAGGCGCCGAACATGCGAAGGGCCATCAGCCATTGCGCCGGGATCGCCGTCATGGCGAATTTGGCGAGCAGATAGCTGCCTCCCCACAGCGCAGCGCAGGCCAGCAACATCAGACGGGCGAGATTCGGCGGAAAACTACGTGACCAACGACTACGCAGCCGGTTGCAGCGCTCGACCAAACCCATCACACACTCACCTTAGAAAAACGGAAAACTTGTGGCTCTCTCGGCTTTCAGATTACGGGAACTACCAGTCAAAAAAGAGGATTCTGCGAGCCTTGCGCTCCGGCGGTGAACGGCGAATGAAAGCAGTGCGAAGGTGAGGTTACTCACAGCGAACATCCGTGCCGGCAGCGAAGAAAACCACTATCCTTAAGAATGGAACAACACGTCGTACTCATACCCATGAAAGGATTCGACATGGCAGTCATCACTCCGGAAATCAAGGAATTCATCCAGAACAACCTCGGCTGGATCACCACCATCTCCAAGGACGGCGAACTGGATCTCGGCCCGAAGATGTCCCTGTTCGTGCTGGACGACACCCACATTGCCTACCACGAGCGCACCGCTGGCCAGCACTACGAGAACCTCAAGAACGGCTCCCCGCTGGTCATCGCCTTCGCCAACCTCGAGAAGAAGCAGGGCTACCGCTTCCGTGGCAACGTGGTGCTGCACGTTGACGACGATATCTACAACGAGCAGGTCAAGGTCGCCGAAGAAAAGGGCACCAAGAAGCCGGCCGTGATTCCGGTGCTCGAAGTCACCGAAATTCAGAACCTGGCTTCCGGTCCGACCGCCGGCAAGACCATCGCCAAGGACTGATTGGTTCCTTCCGCTGGGGCAGACTACACCTGTTCTCTCTCAGTCTCGCTTCGCGAGCTAGCTCCCTCATCAGAGGGAGCTTTATTGTTTCTGGGTGCGTAGGACGAGGTGCCGGCCTTGCGCATCCGTGGTGGCAAACAGATAGGTGTGGCCGCCGTCCTTGAGTTTGAGTTTGTTGCGCAATTGCGTCACGGAAAGCGGGAAGTTGCGCACGGCGATATTCGCATGCGTAAGTCCGGCCAAAGCCTGCTTCAGCTCCCGTTTGTTCATCGTGGCGATTGATTCGATGGCGAACGATCGTCCGGGGAATCCATCAACGGGTTTTGCTGATACGAAGAGATGACTGTTCGGTCCAATCGGGTGAACGTCGAATCGTTGGCTGATCACAGCGAAACAACCGGCCTTCATGATGGAGGCATTGGGCTCATAAAGATACTGCCAACGGTCGGCTCCGATAGCACCTGTGCGAGTGCCGGCCAATGGCTCTTCGCCATCACTGCTGGCATGCGCAATACCGTCGGCATCCTCGGTACTACCATGGTTCGCCTCATATTCCAATATTTGCTCATCGTTGACGCATACCACGCGAGGCGCCGCGCAGCGTTCGCGCTCCAGCACGAGCAGCAGTTCCTTGCATTCGTTGCCGGTGGAGATGATATGCACCTCGTGCACCGCGCCCGCAAAATCATTGACGGTCTTATGCCAATCAAGCATGGGGGAGAGCTTGACCATGACGAGGGGAGCCTTGACAAGCAACAAGTCCTGCAAGGCCAGTACATCAGGCGTGCAGTCGGCAATCGCATACGTGCGTGAGCCGTGATCGTCACGGCGCGCCGGATCTAGAAAAATCATGGAAACCGGGGCAAGCTGCCTCAACACCGCCGTGGAATCGTCATTGATGACCTCGGCGTGAGCAAGCGCAAGCAGCGGAAAATTATGACGGGCGATATCGCAAAGATTGGATTGCCGCTCCACATAGGTGGCATGGTCGAACACCCGAGCCATATACGAGAAATCAACGCCGAACCCACCGGTAAGGTCAACCAGAGAAGTCGAGTCGGATGCATCAGCATCAGCGAGCTGGTTTTCCAGCAAATGTTGGGCGAGCCGAGCCTTGTACTGGGCAGTGAACTGTGAAGAACACTGTTCCATAGGCACTTGCGGAGGGAAAATCAGGCCATCGCAAGCCGCCCAATCAGGCAATTTCACCGAAGCGCGTTGCCAGCCAGCTATTTGCTCCAAGGCAAACGACAGATCAATGCCATCGCCACGTTTGGCATGCAAAGCCACATCGCGCACATCCTCACAGCGATGCTTGGCGATAAACGCCCAGGTCGACTCAGAAATCTCCATGCGGCCATTCTAGGGGTCATGGTGAGATGAATACGTCAGACATCCGCAACAAACGAGGTGACAGGCCAATGATTGATGAAGTGATGATGCTGCGCCACGGCCGCACCCAATACAATCTCGAACATCGTTTGCAAGGCCAAATCGATGTGCCGCTCGACATCGTAGGCCAATGGCAGGTCGACCAAACCGGATTCGCGCTCGCCTCACGCTATTACTGGGCCAAGGTAAACCGTCTGGCCTCTCATCCCGAAGCCATCGCGCAGCCCGGACCGGATGCCGCGGAACGTACCGATATTCACCAATATGAGGAAGCTCCGGCAGCCGGCCGGCGCATGGTGGTATTGACCAGCGATCTGTTTCGCGCGCAGCAGACCGCTCACGCCTTTGCAGATGTGCTGGGATTGCCGGTGGTCTGCGATCGCCGTCTTCGCGAACGCAGCTTTGGTGAATGGGAAGGCCTGACCCGCGCTGAGATCAAAGCCGTGGCCGCTGAGGACTACGCCTCCTGGAAGCACCACACTGGCGGGGAAATCAAACACGGGGTGGAAAGTCGCGCCGAAGTCGGCAAGCGCGGAGCCGACGCAGTGCGCGCATTGGTCTGTGATTCGGCTTATGCGGATGACACGCCCACCACGCTTATGCTGGTCACTCATGGCTCATGGATTACCGCCACCATTGCCAATCTGCTTGATCTGGACCCTGACGGTATGAACGCGCTTGGTGCCATGCGCAACGCCTGTTGGTGCCGACTGAAAGTGCGTCACAGTGTCAATGGCCAATCGACGGAGCAGCCACTGTGGGAGCTGGAAGAATACAACAAGGCGCCCGCCATTGCCGATTGCGCAGACTGGGAGAACGGGCCCGCCGACCTGCGCGGACCGCACATGCCAGGCTGGCAGCCGATTGTGTGGTGACCGGATACGTTAGTCGCCATATCCGCATGGCACAACCGCATATCGGCTGTTGGCGTGGGGACATGGAACACAGTATGAACGCGTTCGCCGCAAATTCAAACGGTAGGTTTAGACTATTCTCGGTTTGGAACCGTACAGCGATAGAACAGTAGGAAAGCGCGAAAGGCGGGTGAGACGACATGCTGAGAATCTTCAGCTCGATCAATGGCCAAGTGGAGCAGATCGAGAAACCGGAGAACGGCTCTTGGCTGTGTCTCAGTGAACCCACCGATGTGGAACTTGCCACCGTCGCCTCGCAAACCGGCATCGATCTGGCTGACCTGCGCGCCCCCCTGGATGACGAGGAACGTTCACGTGTGGATGTCGAAGACGAATACACGATGATCATCGTCGATATTCCCACCGTGGAAGAACGCGGTGGCCGTGACTGGTATGAGACCATCCCGTTGTCGATTATCGTGACCGAGAATCTCATCATCACCGTCTGCATGCAGGACACCCCCGTGCTTCATCCGTTCATGGAAGGCACCATCCGCGGCTTCAACACCTTCATGCGCTCGCGGTTCATCCTGCAGATTCTGTACCGCAACGCCACCATGTACCTGCGTTACCTGCGTATCATCGACCGCGAAAGCGACAAGCTCGAATTGAAGCTTCGCCACTCCATGCAGAACCGTGAAATCGTGATGCTCATGGAGCTGAGCAAGACCTTGGTGTACTTCACCACGTCACTGAAATCGAATGAAATCGTGATGGAGAAGCTCACCACGTTAAGCCGAATCAAGCAGTATCCGGACGATGAGGATCTGCTTGACGACGTCATCACCGAAAACAAACAGGCTATCGAGATGGCCAACATCTACAGCGGCGTTCTTGCGAACATGACCGATGCATTCGCCTCGATCGTGTCCAATAACCTGAACAATGTGATGCGCATCTTCACCATCATCTCCATCACGTTGTCCATTCCGACCCTGATTTTCTCGATGTACGGCATGAACTTCCAAGGAGGCATGCTCGGCATGCCGTTCAGCGATAAGCCGTGGGGATTCATCACGATTGTCGTCATTTCGGTGGCGCTCTCGATTCTGGTCACTTGGTTCCTCACCCGTTCGCGCATGTTCAAATAAGCCGGTTCATCCATGACCAACTGGTTCCGTTTGCGCCGCCGCATCCGCACCCGTCTGGTTGCGGGGATTGCTGCTGCTTTGGGCTTCGCGCTGATGCTGTCTGGATGTGGTCAGATTCAGGTGACCACGGTCAACGGTTCGCCGGAAGGACCAACGCTTGCAATTGGCGTTGCTGCGGATGAGCCGGCAATAGGCGCGTGGCATGACGGCACCTATGAGGGATTTGACATTAGCGTCGCCAAATATGTGGCGGCCAAACTCGGCTATGCGAACAAGCAAATCGTGTTCAAGCAGGTACGGCCCGCAAACCGGGCGTCGATGCTGAACAACGGGCAAGTGGATATGGTCGTCGCATCCTGGGCGATTACCGATGGTTCCAAGGCAGAAGCGGATTTTGCCGGACCCTACTTGCGCACTGGTGTGGGTCTGTTGATCAGGACTGACGACCGAGCTGATTTTGCGCAGGCGGGTGACGGCATCGGTGACATCGCCGACCGCATGGTGTGCATAGTGAAAGGCGATGATACCGCCGACCTGTTCCGCGCGAACCATCCCAAGGCCCAATTCCAGGAACGGGACAGCTACGCGCAATGCGTCACCGCGGTGCAGGTCGGATCAGCAGATGCCATCGCCTCCGACATGGCGGTGCTGTCCGGTCTGCGACAGGCCAATGGCCCGCAATATATGACCGTGCTGCAGGATGAGGGCTCGGTCGAATACGGTATCGCCGTAAGCCAAGGGACTCCACAGTTGGCGCAGAAAATCTCGGAAGCGCTCAAGGACATGATCGCAGATGGCAGCTGGGAGTCCGCGCGGGCTGAATTGAAGCGGCAAACTCGGCTTACGGTCACACGGGAAGTCGACCCGCAGGCCATCGTCTCGGATGCTGAATAACGATTGACGACGTGTCCAGTTGCGCGGCTACCTTGCTGATTTATGAGTGACAACGAGAAGAGCACGCAAACCGAAGAGCCCAACTTCCGCTACAACGCCGCGCTGGCGCAGGATATCGAGAACAAATGGCAGAAGATCTGGGATGAGAAAGGCACCTTCTGGGCCGCCAACGTCAATGGCGATCTGAAGGACGGCAAAGGTCGCAACGCCGAAGGCCGCACCGCCTACTTTGCCATGGACATGTTCCCATACCCGTCCGGCAAGGGCCTGCACGTAGGTCATCCGCTGGGCTATCTGGCCTCCGATGTGGTGAGCCGTTACCACCGCATGAAGGGAGAGAACGTTCTGCACGCCATGGGCTATGACGCTTTCGGTCTGCCTGCCGAGCAGTACGCCGTCCAGACCGGCCAGCACCCGCGCGTGACCACCGAGGCGAACATCGCCAACATGAGCCGCCAGCTGCACCGCATGGGCCTGAGCTTCGACAACCGCCGTACCTTCGCCACCATCGACCCCGGTTATGTGCGCTGGACCCAGTGGATCTTCTCGCGCATCTACGATTCCTGGTATGACGAGGACGCCACCAACCCCTCTGGTTCCAAGGGCTCCGCACGCCCCATCGCCGAACTCGTTGCCAAGTTTGAATCCGGCGAGAAGGCCATTCCAGGTCACGAGTCCGACGGCAAGAAGTGGGCCGACCTCGACCAGGCCGAACAGCAGGACATTTTGAACGACTTCCGCCTGGCCTATATCTCCAAGTCCCCGGTCAATTGGTGCCCGGGTCTGGGCACCGTGCTGGCCAACGAGGAGGTCACCGCCGAAGGCAAGTCCGAGCGAGGCAACTTCCCGGTTTTCCAGCGCGAGCTGCGCCAGTGGTCCATGCGCATCACCAAGTACGGCCACCGCCTGATCGAGGATCTCGATGGCATCAATTGGCCTGAGAAGGTCAAGCTCATGCAGCGCAACTGGATCGGCGAATCCCACGGCGCTTCCGTGCACTTCACCGTGGCCACCGCCGATGGCAGCAAGGACATGGAAATCTACACCACCCGTCCCGACACGCTGTTCGGCACCACGTTCGCCGTCGTTTCCCCGGAACACCACCTGCTGGAGAACGTACCTGCCGAATGGCCGGCTGATGTGCCCGAGGATTGGAAGGGCGGCTATGCCAACCCGGTCGAGGCAGTGAAGGCCTATCGTTTGGCTGCTGAGGCCAAGACCGCCAAGGACCGCGTTGACGAGGCCGGCGAGAAGACCGGTCTGTTCACGGGCCTGTACGCCACCAATCCGATTACTGGTGCTAAGCTTCCGCTGTTCACCGCTGATTACGTCCTGATGGACTACGGCACCGGTGCCATCATGGCCGTGCCTGGCGGCGACCAGCGCGATTACGACTTCGCCGTGAAGTTCGGACTGCCGGTCATCTACACCGTCAAGCCTCTGCCTGAATCCGGCGACGACCTAGCCAACTATGAGGGCAAAGCGCCGTTCGTCTCCCATGACGGCATCGTGATCAATTCTTTCGTCGAAGCCACCGCGGCCAAGGGCGACGCGCTTTCGCTCGATGGCCTGCGCGTGGACGACGCCATCGCCAAGGTCAACGCCTGGCTCGAGTCTGCCGGCATCGGCAAGGGCACGGTGAGCTATCGTCTGCGTGACTGGCTGTTCTCCCGCCAGCGCTACTGGGGTGAGCCTTTCCCGATCGTCTACGGCGAGGACGGCACCCCGCATCTGCTGCCGGATTCCGCGCTGCCGATCAACCTGCCCGATGTGCCTGACTATGAGCCGCGCACCTTCGATCCGATGGACGCCGAATCCGACCCGGAGGCTCCGCTGAGCCGCAACGAGGACTGGGTCAAGGTCGAACTTGACTTGGGCGATGGCGTCAAGACCTACTACCGCGACACCAACACCATGCCGAACTGGGCCGGCTCCTGCTGGTACTACATGCGCTACATCGACCCGACCGACACCAAGCACATGGTGGAGAAGGACGAGTTCGACTACTGGATGGGTCCGAACCACAACAAGTATTCGGGTGACGAAGGCGGCGTGGATCTGTACATCGGCGGCGTCGAACACGCTGTGCTCCACTTGCTCTACTCCCGCTTCTGGCACAAGGTGCTCTTCGACCTCGGTTACGTGGATTCGGCCGAACCGTTCCACAAGCTGTTCAACCAGGGCATGATTCAGGCCTACGCCTACACCGATGACCGTGGCCAGTATGTGCCGGCCGACGAGGTCGTGGAAGGCGAGCCGGACGCTTCCGGAGAACCGACGTTCACATGGAACGGCGAACACGCCAACCGCGAGTTCGGTAAGATGGGCAAGTCCCTGAAGAACATCGTGACCCCGGACTACATGTACGAGAACTATGGCGCCGACACCTTCCGCCTGTACGAGATGAGCATGGGCCCGCTGGACGAGTCCCGCCCGTGGAACACGCGCAACGTGGTCGGCGGCATGCGCTTCCTGCAGCGTCTGTGGCGCAACGTGGTGAACGAGACCACCGGTGAGGTGCACGTGTCCGAGGAAACCCCGGACGAGAAGACCCTGAAGCTACTCAACAACACAATTGCCGAAGTGACCGCGGAAATGGAGGGCATGCGCCCGAACACCGCCATCGCCAAGCTGATTGTGCTCAACAACCACCTGACCGGCTTGAAGGCCGTGCCGCGTGCCGCCGTCGAGCCGCTGATCCTGATGCTTGCTCCGATCGCCCCGCACATCTGCGAGGAAATGTGGAACAAGCTCGGCCACGCCGATTCCCTGTCCGCCGAGCCGTGGCCGGTGGCTGATGAGCGCTACGTGGGTCACGACACCGTGACCGCCGTGGTGCAGATCAAGGGCAAGGTACGCGCCAAGCTCGAAGTGCCGGTCGACATCGACCCGGCCGATCTCGAGAAGCAGGCGCGTGCCGCCGTCGCCGACCGTCTTGGCGGCAAGGAGCCGCGTAAGGTGATTGTCAGGGCCCCCAAGATCGTCTCCATCGTTCCCGCTGAGTGACGCTCATTGTGGATAACTTCATAAGCTAGAACCACATACCCCATTTCAGCTAGACAAACGCCCATGAATCCATCAGCGTGGATTCATGGGCGTTTTTCGTAACCGCAAGACCATCGATGCCAACCGCCGACTGCGAGACCTGTGCAGGGCGGAAGAAGCCATGCCCGTTCCTCGGCCAAGCTTTGGGGCCAGCGGCCGAGCGGCGGCTGAGCCTCCCCAGCCACCACCTCAGCCGAGTCGCGCAAAATCTATTGATATTCCTCCGGCAGCGGCTGTCTCGAGCCGCTCGTCCACTCGATCCAAAAACGGCCGACAATCACTATCCGATTTGATAGGCGTACGTTCTACGGATGCTGCCGATGGGGCAGTCCATCGTTTACGGGACAAGCCGCGGCTGACGTTCAATGTCCATCAGGCCCTGGCCGTTGTGCTGCTATTGGTTGCCGCGCTGGGCATCAGTCTGACTCTGTTGATTCAACAATCAATGCATTTGGCCGCGCTATCGAATGTTGCCGTCGAAACCCCTAACAATGCCAATGCAACGCAGCAGAGGCCGCAGTCTTCCTCCGATTCGGACGAGATGACCGATGTCGAGCCGGATCCTGAGCAACTTCCGGAAACACAGACGGATGAGAACAGTGCCGTAACCGTTGATGATGGGCTTGTTGACATCAACACCGCCGGTCTGGCGGAATTGCAAACCATTACGGGTGTTGGCCCGGTGACCGCTCAGCGCATCATCGATTATCGCAAGACAATCGGCCGATACGCCTCGGTTGATCAACTGCTCGGCGTCAAGGGCATTGGCTCGAAAACCTTGGAGAAGATACGAGGGCAGGTGACAGTCAGATGAGCATGGATTGGGCGTTGCGGGAGCAGGGGAGCCGCGATTGGCGCATGCTGCCGGTCGCCTTGACCATGTGGGCGGCGAGTCTGGGCTCGCATAGCGCGTTTGCCTGGTGGTCGGAGCGCGAGGCTGATGCGTTGCCCTCGGATGGCATCGGTTGGGAGCGTTTGCTCCCGGGCGGCATGGCGTGTCTGGTGTTGATATTGGTAGTATTGCTGGCCCATCACCTACGCATGCGCTGGCCCGGTGTACTGGCTGTCTGTATTGCGGCGGCGTGCGTCGGCAGCATGACGACGATTGCGGCAGACACCATCGCCTGGCATGATCCGGCAATGACCCAAGCTCGGCAATCCAGCGTGCAGAGTGCGATTACGGCTACAGTGACGGCACCTGTGGTCGCTTCGGATCAGCGCGGCTATGACTGTCAGGCGGATGTGCGATTCAGCGTCATCCTGATTGGGGGAACGGATAGGGGCTCGGTCGCCAAAGCGCGCGTGTATGCCGATGACCCGTATTGCGCGCGCATGCATAGGGGCGCGGCGTATCGTCTGGCGGGCACTTTGCAGCAGGCGAGGTATGGCCGCATGCCATTATGGCTGCTGGTTGATGGCAGCCAGCCGTTGGCTCAAGTGAGAGATCCGCCGCTACATTATGCGTTGATATCCCGCATGCAGCAGGCGTTTTTCATGGTTACTGAGCAATTGCCCGATCAGGGTCGTGTGCTGGTGCCGGGATTGACGATGGGTGTACTTGGGCAGGATTATGTCGGCACGGATTCGCAATCCATGCCGATTCACGCCACGTATGCGAACATACTTGAAGACCGGTTCCGCAAATCGGGAATCATGCATTTGATGGCCGTATCCGGCGGCCATTTTGTACTGCTGGCGGGACTGGTCCGTCGGCTTGGCAGGTGGCTGCTGATGGACCGGCGGCTGACCGCAGTGATGATCGCAAGCATGTACGTGCTGTTGGCTGCGGCGATGTTCCCCGGTGATTCGGTCACCCGTGCACTCATCATGGGCATGATGGGTGCCGCATCGCATGCGATGGGTCGGCGATCCCAAGCGTTGAGCGCCCTGTGCTGGACGGTGGTTGGGGTGTTGGTGGTGAGTCCGGGTATGTCGACCAGTTACGGCTTTGCACTGTCTTCGGCGGCAGTGCTGGGCATAGTGCTGTTTGCCGGGCGGTTGAGCCGCGTACTGGGGCATGTATTGCCGCATAGTCTTGCGGAGATGATGGCGATGACCATCGCTGCACAGCTGTTCACTCTGCCGATTCAGGTGCTGATGGAACCGGAATTGCCGTTATTGTCCGTACCGGCGAACCTACTGGTAGCGCCATTCGTGGGGCTGTCCACCATCACCGGTTTGATGTCGTTGGCTCTCGCATGGTGCATGCCGTGGTTGGCGGGCGTGTTCGCATGGGTGTCGTCATGGGGCACATTGGTGATGGAACGTGTGGCGATGTGGCTGGGAAGCAACGAGATGGCCACACTGCCGTGGAAAGATGGCGTGGTCGGCGCTGCGCTGATACTGCTGGCGGAGCTGGGCATAGGAGCCTTGTTGGTGCTGGTTACTCGTCAAGTGAAGCGTGTACGGCAGCCGGAAGCCGGTCTTCCCGGTATACGCTTCGGTTCGGTATGGCGGGTGCGCCTGACTTTGTGGATCGAGGAATCTCGGCGGCTCTTGTCCGGTGATTCTTCGTGAAAGAAGATGCCCGCGTATGAGGTCGAGGAACAGACCGGATTGGCATACATTGTCCAACCTGTGTGGCGAGATGGGGGCATGGCGAAAACAGCAGCGAATGCACCGGTGACCGTGGTGCCCGGAGGCGACTCGTACCTTAACGGCATGCGAACCAAGGAACTGTGCTCACAGGCATTGCAGGCCCGCCCTGATGCCGAACTCATCGAACTCGACGCCACCTCGGCCGACCAATACGCCTTCGATGAGGCTGTCAGTCCTTCACTGCTTTCCGACACCGCCGTAGTGAAAATCATCAATCTGCAAAACGCCGATGAAAAGTTCGCCGAAACCCTGGTCTCCTACACCAAACAGGCGGCCAAAGACCCGAACGGCTCCAGCATCGTCATTTGTCAGCATGAAGGCGGCGTCAAGGGGCGCAAGATCATCGATCAGCTGACCAAGGCTGGCGCTCGCAAGGTGGACGTGCCCGACTTGAAGAAGCCGGATGCGCAGTTGAATTTCGTGCTCGGCGAATTCGAGAAACGCGGACGCAGGGTGGAGCCGATGGCGGCCCAACAGCTTGTGTCCGTGCTTGGCGGCAAAACCGGCGAGCTTGCGGCCATGTGCGAGCAATTGTGTTTTGATTTTGAGGACAATCCCATTGGACTCGACCGTGCCAATCAGTATCTCACCGCCAACCCGCAGGTCACTGGCTTTGCCGTGGCGGACAAAGCCGTTGAAGGTCGTACCGCTGAAGCCATCGTTATGATGCGTGCGGCAGTGGAACAAGGAACCGACCCCATTGCATTGATTGGTGCATTGGCTATGAAGCTCAGAACCATCGCCAAGGCATCGGCCGTACGTGCCGGCACGATTTCGCAGGCCGAGGCGAAAACCAATCCCTGGGTGCTCAAAAATGCGATGCGCCAACTCGGCGGGTGGACTTCTCCCGGTCTTGCGCACTGCATCCGCATGCTCGCCTGGGCCGATGAGCAGAGTAAGACAAACGGTGGCGACCCGATGTATGCGCTGGAGCGTTGCATCGAAGACATCAGTCATAAAGGGCGGTAGGGCAGTTGATGATCGAACACGTGATTGAGGCTTCCACTAGCGAAGCCATGCAAGATCTTGGCAGGCGTATCGCCGGATTGGTGCACGGCGGCGACGTGTTGTTGCTTTCCGGACCTCTTGGCGCAGGCAAAACCACATTTGCGCAAGGATTCGGCGCTGGACTCGGCATTACCGAGCCTATTGTCTCGCCGACGTTTACCATCGCCCGCGAGCTTGATGGACGATTCGCGGACGGAACTCCCGCACATCTGGTGCATGTGGATGCCTATCGTTTGGGTGGTTCGGCTTATGCCCCCGGTCAGGATGCCGTCGCTCGGTTGCTTGACGAGCTTGAGTCTCTGGGTCTTGATGAGGAGCTTGAAGACCCTGGCGAGAACACGGTGGTGCTCATGGAGTGGGGCGAGCAGATGGCCACCGCACTGGCTCCGGAACGATTGGAAGTTCATATCGACCGTCCGCTCGACCAAGCTGCCGTCGTGTCGGATGACATGAATGGCGAACTGACCAGCGATGGTGTTCGTACGGTCACGTTCGTACCGGTGGGCGCGCGATGGGAGTCGTTCGACTTACGATAATCCGCCCATAGACTCCTCGATGTACACTCTTTAGAGGTTTATGACTAGGAGGATTCATGGGTTGCACGCTGGTGATTGACACCTCATTCGGTTCGACGGTCGGCATTGTAGGTCGAGAGCCCATTGTGGAGACCGATTCGCGCACCCATGTGGAGAAGCTGCAGGTCAATATCGCGCGCGCGGTCGAAGAGGCCGGCCTGGCCCCCACCGATATCGAGGAGATCGTCGTGGGCATCGGTCCGGCGCCGTTCACCGGCCTGCGCGCTGGCATCGTGGCCGCCAAGGCACTGGCCTTCGCCACCGGGGCCAAGCTCGTCGGACAGAACGTGCTCGACCCGCAAGGCGAGATGATGAGCTTCGTACTGGATGGCGACGAATCGTTCGACGGCATCGATTTTCTGGCGGACGTGCCGCGCTTGGGCTTGCATCAGTCGGATGGTGACGATTCGGACGCCGAGGCCAAGGAGCACGAGCTCGACCGCCATGTTACGCTGTGCGTCAACGATGCGCGCCGCAAGCAGCTGTACTTCTCGCTCAACCACGGCAGCATCAGCCTGCCGGACGAGGAGGCCTCGGAACGACGCTGGATCGAGATGGACATCGACTATCCGGAGCATATCGTCGAACGGGTGAACGCGGCGCTCGCGGAATACGGCGAACGTAACGGCGTCAGCTACGTGGTAGACGTGGCCGGCCACGGCGCGGCTAAATACGCGTCCGTCTGGCAGGGATTGCGCGCGCTGGGCTCCGTGGCGGACGGATCCATATTGGATGCCGGGAAAGCCGGGCTTGCCACCTTTGCGGCCACCGCACTGAGCCGCGAACTGCGCGGCGACAGGGACGTGCCGGTCGAACCGTTGTACCTGCGCCGCCCGGACGCCGAAGTGCCGAACCCGCTGAAGCACGTGCTCGGCCATGCCGGCGCCGATAAGGCGTGAGACGGGTTGATTCGATGATTGTTGACATCACTGCCGTCAGTCGTGATCTTGCGGTTCACTCCATCGCACAGTTGGAAGGCGAACTATTCGGCCGTGGCGCGTGGAACGAGAACATGGTGCGCGAGGAACTGGATGCACCCACCCGCACATATCTGCTCGACGTGTTTGGCGAGACGGAACAGACTGTTGTTCGCGGCTACGCCGGCTTCTGGTACGACGGCGAGGACGCGGAACTCATGACCATTGGTGTGGGCAAGGCGCACCAACGGCAAGGCATCGCCGCCGCGTTGCTCAAGACGCTGATTGACAAGGCGAAACGGCAGGGCGCCGCGCGCATGCTGCTCGAAGTGCGCGTGGACAACGAGCCCGCGCTGGCTTTGTACCAACGCTTCGGTTTCGAACGTATGGGATTGCGCAAACGGTACTATCAGCCCGAAGGCATTGACGCGTACACCATGAGCCTGGACCTGAAGCCGAGGATCGTGGGCTTTGCGCCGGCGCAGACGGTATCAACACGAACGACATCGGGTGCGAGCGGCGCGGGCACGGAACATGCGTCGAACGATACGAACACATTGAACGAGAACACTACTACGAACGGAGAAGCACGATGAGCGAACCGGTTGTACTGGGCATTGAATCCACCTGCGACGAAACCGCAGCCGCCATCGTACGCGGCCGCGAACTGCTCTCCAACGTGGTGGCCTCCTCCATGGAGGAACACGCGCGATACGGCGGCGTGATTCCCGAAATCGCCTCCCGCGCGCACGCCGAGGCCTTCGTTCCGTGCGTGTCCAAGGCGCTCGCCGACGCGAATATGACGTTGGCTGACGTGGACGCTATCGCCGTGTCCGCCGGCCCCGGACTGGCCGGCTGCCTGGCCGTGGGCGTCTCCGGCGCCAAAGCGCTAGCGTGGGCGGCGAACAAGCCGATCTACGGCATTAACCACGTGATCGGCCACATTGCCGTCACCCAGCTGCAGTTCGGCCCGTTCCCCAAAGACACGCTGGCTCTGATCGTTTCCGGCGGCCACACCTCGTTGCTGCACGTGGAGGACATGCCGCGCAAGATTGACGTGGTGGGCACCACGCTGGACGACGCGGCAGGGGAGTGCTTCGACAAAGTTGCCCGTCTGCTCGGCTTCCCCTATCCGGGCGGCCCGCACATCGACCGTCACGGCCAGAACGGCGACCCGCATGCCATTAAGGTCCCGATGGGCTTGACCCAGGGCAAGGCCGGTGCTGCACACCCATACGATTTCAGCTTTTCCGGCGTCAAAACCGCTGTCGCCCGCTGGGTGGAAAGCGAACAGGCCGCCGGCCATGAGATTCCAGTGGATGACGTGTGCGCCTCCCTAGCCGATTCCGTGGCCACTGTGCTGGCTCGCAAGGCCATGCGCGGCTGCCGGCAGTATGATTCCAACACGCTGATCGTGGGCGGCGGCTTCTCCGCCAACTCGCAGCTGCGCGCCAAACTACTCGAATTCGGCGAGAATTACGGTGTCGACGTCCGCATCCCTCAGATCAAGCTCTGCACCGACAACGGTGCCATGGTCGCCATGCTCGGCGTGAACCTGGTCGAAGCCGGCGTGGCACCCAGCGCCCCCGACTTCCCAATCGACTCCGCCATGCCCCTGACCAAGGTCTCGATGTGATAACGAATCATGCGCGACATGCATGACACGCATGTAAGTTGTATTTTCCTCAGGTACGTGTAGACTATGTGACTTGTGCGCGAGAGAAATCTTAAGCACAAAACAACTTATTCCTGCGTAGCTCAGTTGGCAGAGCATCCGACTGTTAATCGGACGGTCGCTGGTTCAAGCCCAGCCGCAGGAGCTCACCTGAAGCCACCGGCGTGTCGCCGGTGGCATTCTTGTTTCCCGTCATCTGATTTATTTGATCCAGTTGAACGCGCAGTGCGACCGCTTGGCGTTCGATCTCCATCTTCATGGCACTGTCATCAAGTAGTTTTTCAATACTTGTATCGAGGCTCTGGGCAACATTGACCGCGCTAATCAGAGACATTGAATGCTAGGCCGCATCTGTCAGGTGAGACAAGCGGCACTATATTCACGTGAGAAAATACCGGTCGGCGGTACCACGATGCGCGCCGATCGCCATTCAAACGAGGACAGTCATGGACCGTCACGGGTTCGCCCGCTACGAGCCCTTCACGATTCAGAAACCCTACATTATTCTACGGAATCTGTCACTTCTGCAGATTCGGCATTCCGGCCTTATACCAGAGCACCGCGATACCAACACGTTCTTTGACATCGAGCTTGGCAAGAGACCTACTAACCGCCTTTTTGACTGCCTCCAGTTGCATTCCGAGACGCTGAGCAATTTCAGCGTTAGTCATTCCTTCGCTGACCAGTGCTGAGACTTCGAATTCGCGAGGTCCCAATGAATCGAATTTACTTCTGATGGCCAGAGTATCAGCATTGATGCTGACGTTGGGAACCCCTCGGCGAATCACTTCCTTTGTAATCCGTGGTGTGAGTATGGCATCTCCATCGTACACCGAGTGAATGGCCCGACACAGGTCCTTAGTCTTAACGTCCTTAAGCAAGAATCCCGAAGCTCCGGCGCTCAATCCCCCAAACGCATAGCTATCCTGATCGTATGTGGTTAAAATCAGGATACGTATTGAAGGATATAACTGTTTGATTCTTGCCGTGGCATCGAGCCCATCCATAACAGGCATGCGAACATCCATAAGAATGACGTCAGGGAGGCTCTGCCCATGTAATTGCAGTGCCGCAAGAATATCAAGGGCATCCTGTCCATTCCCCGCCTGCAACGTCATGCGAAGCGCAGGATCTTTCATGACCATGAGCGAAAAACCCATTCTGGTCGGCTGCTGATCGTCCACGATCATTACGTTAATCATCGTTTCCCTCCTGCACAGGAATATATGGACGTTTTTGCTGTGGAATAATGGCTGAAACAGTCCACCCCTGCCCTGATGATGAGCCATAGTGAAGGTGCCCGCCGACCCGCGTAACTTCAGTCACTAGGCCAGCAAGCCCGAAACCGGTCCCCTTAGCGCGGTTATCTTTGTTCAGCGTTGGCTTACCATCATCACGCACTGTTATATGGAGTTCCCCATTATCCAGATGATCCCATGAAACCACAATTCGCGTTATATCTTTCCCATGGCGCATTGTGTTTGTGACAGCCTCACGACTCACTCGGAAGCATAAATCAGCTTGGGCTAGATCGTCTGGACGCCTTCCTGTCTCGGTCAGAATGGCGGCGATTCCAATATCACGAGCATGTTGAAGAATCGGGTTTATATCATTCCAGCTGCACAGTTCCACCGTTCCTGTTTTTGTTTTCCGTAACGTCACCGGAGATGAAAGTTTCCGTACCGCCTCGCGTGTATCACCTAGACTTTGCCGAGCTAAGTTATTGATACTCTTTATAGCGCCTTCCACCGGCTCCTGTGTCAATCCCTCCAAGCCTTCAGTAAGTGCAATGATAGCGGTGAGATTATGGCCCACGCTGTCATGCAGTTCGGCTGCGACGTCCGCCCGCCGACGTTCTTCATCGCGTTCCTGTTCCAATTCCAGGCTTCGTTGCTGTTGAGCTTCCACCAAGGCCGCTCCCTTCCGCCGCTGACTGATGTTGCGCGACCAAAGAGCTAAAATAGCGGTCATCGACGCAAGGAGGGACTCGGGCAGAAGTATATCAGTCTGCAAGGCGGGGAAGGTCGCAATCCAGAGGCCGCAAACGATTGACAATCCCGACAAAACCATTCCCGCAATGGCACGTTCAGCGGTCGCGGCCAAGGCTGTAGACGTGTAGACGGCAAACAAGAGAGGCAACATCAGATATGGCTCCGCTTGAATCAAGCAAGCGCATAGATACAATCCGCATATGGCACACAAAATAGCGAACGGCATTCTGATACGGAACAACAGCGCCACAACAGATAAGGCACATAGGATGGCGAGTACGGGGATTCCCCATTGATGCTCCAACAGTTTCATGGCTGCCGAATCGCCCCCGCCATGGGTGAATACGATTCTGGTGAGCATCATCACGTCGTAGCATAGGCACAGTATCGGCGCGACCATGCGCGCGACCGGGCTGGACCGCCAGAACGCGGCCACGTGGCCGATCAGGCCGGTAACCGCGTGGCGCTTGTCGTTTCCGGTTTTTGCGGTCATGCGATTCTCCTTCCCTGGGTGCTGCCCCATCCGTGTTGAAGCGTATCGCATGTGGCCTGTGCTGTATGGCGTGTATGCGGTTAGATGAACTTCCAAAGAAGTTTTCCGTTGTCAGTCGGATTCCTACTGGTTGATGAACATGAGGAAGATGAGCATGCCGCCGGCGGCAGTCAGGCCTGCGGATAGGAGTATCGCGATTGTACTGACGATTCTGTGCCCTCCCGCCTGTTCGGGATAGGTGACGATCGCGATGACGAGCGAAGCGATGAGGCATACGAAGTCGATGATGACGAGGATGTTCCTGACCCAGCCCGTCGTGTAGAGGTGGATGCCGAGCAGCTGGGGCACGAGCGTGCGCAGAAGGGGAAGGACGGCCAATGCGAGGCTGGCGCAGCCGCCCCATGTCCGCCCGCCGTCCGGCGGTGCCGGCGTATATGCCGGTTGCTGGTTTGGGTATTGGGATGTGTTTGCCATGGTCATTGCTCCTTGGATGTGAGGTTCACGGTGCCGGTGAATTGGTCGCCGATGACGTAGATGTAGAAGCTGGTGCCTGTGACGTTGTAGGTCTGGTCGATTTTGCCGTTCGTGGCGGGCACGGGTCGTTTCGTGTCGCTGCCGTTGGTCACGAGGATTCTGCCGGTGCCGGATGTGCCTGTGATGGTGCCGTTCAGGTGGATGCTGGCCTTCTTGCCGGTGCCGCCGAATACGGCCTCCTCGCCGGTGAACTTGCTGTAATCGGCCTTGTAACCGCCCGTGTAGGAGTCGCCGTCTTGGGTGCGTATGCCTTGGAGGTTCCTGTCTCCGGCCACGCCGATGCCGGTCGAGCAGCCGGTGAGGATGATCGCGGCGAGGGCGGCGATCAGCACGGCGATGACGCGGCGCGGCAGGCGTATGGACTGTTCGCTGTTGTGTGGCGCGTTGTGTTGTTCGCCGTGTCGTTCGTTGTGTTGGCTGGTGGTGTGCATGATGAAGCCTTTCCATGGTGTTGGGTGGCGGGCTCCCGCAGGTGAGGGGAGCCCGTGGACGGTTGCTCAGACGGCTTGTTTGGCGAGCCGGTGGAAGATCAGGGCGCTGATGGCGGTCCAGATGGCGGCGGCGGTCGTGGAGGCGAGCATGGATGCCGGGCTGGCGATGTTCGCGAGGTCGCGGGCGGCGGAGGCGCTGGTGATCAGGGCGAGCGGATACGGCCCGGCGATGGCCGGGGCGGCCAGGCTCAGCGCGCATCCGCCGATGGTCAGGACCATCATCACGCTCATCGTGCCCGCGAACGATTCGGCCTTCGCGCTCACGGCCTGCGTGAGCGTCATGATCGCCCATACCGACAGGGTCAGCGGGATACCGCGCAGCAGGAACGGGCCGAGCTGCGCGAGGTCGAATCCGGCGGCGAAGCGTCCGACGAGGATGAACTCTGCCTCGAACACGAGGACGGTCAGCGCCGAAGCCGCGAGCCCGTGCAGCATCTTGCCGGCGATCGCCGCGTTCACGGTGCCGGCGGCGTTCAGCCGCTGCCAGTTGCGGCCTCGATGCTCGTTGGCTTCGACCTGCGCGGCGAACGCGGCCACAAGCACCGGCATGAACACCATGCTCGGCAGGAGGATCGCCTGACCCCAGATCGCGGCCCAGGTCACGCCCTGCCTGGCGAACTCCGCCTGGTAGCCGGTGTACTGGCTCCACCCGTTGAACATGCCGATCGCGTCGAACAAGACGGTCACGATCCAGTACCACAGGTTGCCGGCCTTGCGCGTCTCCCAGCGGAACGCCGCCCACACGGACGGCCTGCGGCGTCCCGCCGCATGCGCGCGGGGCATCGCGGCATGGCTCGGGCCGGCAGCTGGATTGGCGGCCGGGTTGATTGCCGGATTGGTTGCCGGGTTCACTGCGTTTGCGTGTGTCATCGTCTTGACTCCTTCACCTTGACCACGACCATGCTGACCAGCGTCCAGCCGAGGAACGCCATGGCCGCGGAGGCCACGGCCATCCACGGGCGCGCGGTGAGCAGCATCGTGGCGTTGCCGCCCGCATCCACGGATCTGACGAACGGGCTCGCGGCCGAACTCAGGCCGGCCGGGAACAGCCAGCCAAGCGCGGGTCTGTTCATCGCACCCAGGCCGGAGCCCAGCACGCCGGCGATGACGCCCAGACCCAGGCCGATGGCCTGCTTGTCGATCATCATCGAGAACATCAGCTGGACCGCGCTCGTGGCCGTCGCGGACAGGAAGCCGGTCAGGGCCGGCACCCACACCAGCGCGGCGAACGAGCCGGCCACCGTGAAGCCAAGGGCCTTCGCCGCGATCGGCACCCACAGCAACGGGATCAGGAAGCAAAGCCCCACGCCGGTGCCGGCGACGATGAGCTTGCCCACGAACCGGGCCGCGTCCGACTGGCCGAACGACAGCCATGTGAGGTTCATGCGCTCCGAGGTCTCCAGCACGGCGATGCGGCTGGTCAACAGGGCCGCCAGAATCGGGGCCAGCAGGCTCACGACCTGATAGACCTCGCCATCGGCCAACGCGGCCGACCTCAACGCCGGGACGGGACTGCCGGCGCGTTTCATGAACGCCATGCCCGCCCACGCCGAAACCAGCAGCATCATGCCCAGCAGCATCCACCAGAACGACGAGCCCCGCACCTTCAACAACTCCAGACGCGCCAGCGTGAACGGGCTTCCGGTCTTCGCGCGGGGGCGCGGCGGACGGCGGCCCGTCGCCGCGAACACTGCCGTGCCGCTCATCGTGCGCCTCCGTCCGCCGCCGCGAACGCCGCCCGACCCGCAGCCTGCCGGATCGGCAACGGACGATGCGGGGATGCGTGCGCGGATGCGCGTGCGGCGTCGGAATCCATGGCATTTTGCGCCTGATGAGGCGTGGGCTCGCGGCTCTGCGGGCTTTCGATCAGTTCGAGGAACGCCTGCTCCAGCGTCTTGCGCTCGGAGGCGACGCGATAGACCGCGACGCCCTGGCCGACGAGCTGCGTGATCAGGGTGCCGATCCGCTGGTCCGGCAGTTCCGGCAGGCGCAGCACGCCGCCATCCCTGCCCGGCAGCCACCGGTAGTCGATCCGGTCCGAGCCCAGCATCGCCGCCGCGAGCTTCGGGTCGGAGACACGCAAATCGATGTGCCCCTCCTCGCGCAGACTGTCGAGCGAACCCTGATACAACAGGCGGCCGGCCGCGATGACGCCCACGACCGGTGCCATCTTCTCGATCTCGGAAAGGATATGCGAGCTGATGATCACCGTGATGCCCTGTTCGCGGCTCAGACCCATGATCATCTCGCGCACCTCGACCACGGCCTCCGCGTCCAGCCCGTTCGTCGGCTCGTCCAGCAACAGGAGCTCCGGCTGCGAGATCAACGCCATCGCGATGCCCAGCCGCTGCTTCATCCCCAGCGAGTAGTCCCTCGCCTTCTTGCCCTCATGGCCGGCCAGACCGACCTGCCGCAAAATCGCGGGCGCGGCCGAACCCGGCAGATTCAGGTAATCGGCCACCATACGGCAATTATCCAGACCGCTCAACCCCGGGTAGAAGCTCGGCCCCTCGATCATCGAACCGACCCGGCCCGCCTGCAACCTGTGCCGGCCACCCACCTTCTCTCCCAACATCCACATATCGCCGCTCGTGGCCGAGGCCAACCCAAGCAACAGCTTCATCGTCGTGGACTTGCCCGCACCATTCGGCCCCAGCAAACCATACACGCCATGCGCCGGCACGTTCAGATTCAACCCGTTCACCGCGAGAAAATCCCCATACCGCTTCACCAGCCCGCGCGTCAGCACCGCACTCGACGCCGGATCAGCCGGATGCGCTGTATATTGTATTGTCATTATCGTCCTCCAAAATCCGTCACCATACCGTGGCATTTACAATGAAAACTCGTTACGCGCGATACCTCAATGAATGAGAGCGGATGTGTACTCTCGGGAGGACATTCCTTCTGAGTTTGCACCGACATGCGATGGAGGTAGGGATTCGAGGCTGCTGTCAAATTTTTCCTACGTGCGCTGGTATAGGGCTTTCGTTCATGTCCGTGGCCGTTATCCACAGGCCGTCCTACGTAAGCCCGTAGCGTTCGCGCAGCATGTCGAACGTGTGCAGGCCCTCGCGCATCGCTGCCCGGTATTCGTCGTCGTCCGCCGCGCTGTTGAGGTTGGCGGCGATGGCGAACGCTTCGGATACGAGGCGTTCCATGTCGTGCGTGGACAGATTCTCCGGGTGTCTTTCGCGTCCGTCATCGAGGAAGGGCGGGCGGTTCTCCATCGCGGCGCGCCATTCCTGGACGGCGAGGCTGCGGCTTCTGGCATCGTCCGCCCAGTCGTCGCGCAGTCGTTTCAATCGCATGTCGTCGCCGAGCTCGAAGGCGTTGAACCGTTCCATCCACCCATCCGTGCTATGCCACGTGATCCGGTAGCCGACCACCTGGCCGGGGTCGGTGAACGAGTCTTTGGCGGTTCCCTTGCGCAGCCTGGGGTCGATGGAGAAGCCTTCCCTGCGCACGCGGCGTATGAACTCGTCCTCGCTGCGCGACGCCTTGGCGCACGTGGTCATTGCCGTTGGCGGACAGTCCGTGACGGACCGCGAGCCATGTGACGACCTGATCCTTATCGCCGTCGATGATGTTCATGCGCGTCAGATAATCGCGGATGACCGACTCCCATTCCTGATCGGTCAGTATGCCCTGGCCGGCCTTGATGGCGAGCGAGCAGTGCCACACGCGCTTCCTGCCATGCTCGCGTTCGGGATTGTTCTTGCCTCGCATGTCGGGCGGGAACGGATCGTCCTTGCGTTCCCTGACGCGGTAGCGTCGGTCGAACCTGCAGCCTATCCCTGCATACGACGCCGCCGGCCTGCCATCCATGTCAAACGAGGGAAACATGTCGCCGCCCGCGCACACGAGATGCTGGTCGGTGTGTTCATTGCGCCGTCCCTTGCCGAACAGGTAGCGCACCAGGCCGGCCGGGTCCGAACCCCTGACGATATTCGGTATCATACGATGATTCTCCGCCCGCGCGCCCGGCACGGCGGCGCATGGCGTCTATGAGAGATATGCGTCCTTTGCCGGCACGGCCACTTCGATAGAATTATCGGAAACGGATAAGGAGCTTTGATGGAACCGGTGAGGAGCGATATGACGACGGATAGGCGCACGGCCGTGGACCTGGCGAAGCGGCTGCTGGTCGATTCGATCTGGCGCACCGCCAAGATCGAGGTTGATGGCGTCACCTTCCCCGACACGCAGGAAATCTTCGACGGGCGCGCCCCCGAGGGTATGAGCGTGGACGATATAGTCACGGTGAACAACATCAAGCGCGCGTGGAGATTCCTGCTCGAGAACATCGACTATCCAGCCGATTGGCAGTACATCCGCGAATACAACCGCATCATCGGCGAAGGCCTCGTGCGCGACGCCGGCCGCTTGCGTGAATACGGCGTGAGGATCGGCGGCACGGGATGGGTGCCGGAGATTCCCGCCGTCGAATCCTCACAGGAAAGGGTTCGCGGCATCCTGGAGGAGTCAGAAGGGGAGGACACTGCGATGCTGCTGTTCGGCGCGGTCACACGGGGACAATGGTTTTCGGACGGCAACAAGCGCACCGCGTTGATGGTTGCCAACCACCAGCTCATACACGACGGCATCGGCGTCTTCTCGATCCCTCCCGAAGACAAGGCGCAGTTCGTCTCCATGCTCCTGCGCTACTACGAGACGGGCGACTACTCCCGGCTCTCCGATTGGCTCTCACAGAACGCCGTCGGCCATGTGCCCGGCGGGCTGACTCTGGCCCAATCGTCTGGGATCGTGGAAAAGACGAATGATGCCGTGAACGGGATGGGCATCGTGCCCGGTGTTCCCCTCGACGGCCTCGATGGAGGTTCCGGCTTACTGAGGTGACGTGTGCAAACGGGAGAACGCCGCCGACGCGCTCGCCGACTTGCAGGCATGGGTGGGCGAACCGTTCGACGCCGCAGGCCGACGCTACGATGGCGGCAAGGAATCCGTGGACCGCTTCTGGAAGGATCTGAACACCGATCAGGGCATGTCGGTGGAACCCCGATACGTTGAACTGGCGTTCGGATGCCCTCCCATCGAATGGGATATCGATATGAGGGTAAGGGACTTCGCCGACCGCATGGGCGACGAATATACGAGCCTGTACGAGAAGGGCGAGACCGGCATCAAGGGCGGTGCTTTCGAACGTTTCGGCGCGTTCGTGGACAATCACCTCGACTTCATGCGCGCCCTGACGAAGGCCAGGGCATGGATCCCATCAGCAGCGACCGGGAGATCGGCGCATTCCTCAACACATTCGACAAGCTCGCCGCAATGCCCGAACCATCACCGGCGGCACAGGAAAAGGACGATTTTTCTGCCGGCGTATGCGATCCGGCCGGCAGCATGACTCCATGCGCGTTTCTCTTTGGCCGGCAACCAGCCCAAATTCACGCTCGCGCGAATCGGCGACCGATGGGCGTGGCCCAACGCGGCGATACCCTCGACGCATATCTTCAAACCACCCGAACAGGGCACGGCGGATGCCGATATCGTTGAGGCCGCCTCGAACCGGCTGGTCAGGCTATGCGGTTTGGAATCCTCCAAGGCCGGGGTCATGGAGTTCGCCGGCGAACGCACCTACGTGATCGAGAGATTCGACCGCCGTCCATTGGAGAACGGGAAAGTGGCCCGGTTGCATGCGGAGGATTTCCTTCAATCCCTTGGCCTACTCCCGGAACGGAAATACACGGTGAAGGCGAAGGACGTGCTGCACATGCTTCACCGGGCCGATCCGGCCGACGGGCTCTGCTATTCATGGATAGCCCAGCTCGCTTTGAACGTGTCCGTCGGGTTGCAGCGGGCGAGTCCTCGTTTCATGCCCCATTGGTAGAAGACCTTGACGCAGCTGCGCACTCCGCGTCTGCCTTCGGTGCCCATGCCGGCAAGATAAAATATGAGGTCGTCTTCGGTCACGTCCGTGATGCTCTTGTTCACGATTTTGGAGAAACGTACGATCTGGTACCATCGGGTTCTCAAGGTCTCTTCCGTACGGCCTATGGCTTCCATCCAGTCGATCCACAGTTCGATGGATTCCTTCCAATCCTCGCGTGGCTCGACATGCTCGCAGCTTTTCCTGTTCGAGTTCCAGTACTTCATGGCAGCTCCTTCGCATAGAAAAAGGAAGTGGCGTCTTCGTCACTTCCCAGAAAATGCTATTTGCGATTGCATGGAGCCTAGCCAATGTTCTCGCCGACGGCTGAAGCTCTTCGGAAAACCAGGTGGATCGAGAGGAATTGTCGAGACACGCCGATTTGAAGGACAAGCAAAGCAGGTGTATTCTCTACTCCTGTTGCAAAAAGCCCTACGGCTGCAAGCCAGAACCGTATATCGGACGGTCGCTGGTTCAAGCCCAGCCGCAGGAGCTCACCTGGTCAGGAGACTGGCCGGGAAAACTAAATATTCCTGCGTAGCTCAGTTGGCAGAGCATCCGACTGTTAATCGGACGGTCNCTGGTTCAAGCCCAGNCGCAGGAGCTCACCTGAAGCCACCGGCGTGTCGCC
>CXVL01000037.1_pt1 | contig 35522 bp, 32 predicted proteins | sample 940841 | NCBI WGS metagenome assembly CXVL01 (sample SAMEA3493526, study PRJEB9703) | human gut metagenome | biome: ENVO:mammalia-associated habitat; material: ENVO:feces | place: Bangladesh | collected 2010-01-06
ATGTATATCTTATATGAAATTAGCAACCTCGCAAACCACGGCGTGTTTCGCGATATTGCAGCGTTTCCGGCACTTGGCATATTCGTTGTGAATACCTGTAATTTCGCGACCCGCACTGACCGGCACCGCCGATTGCAGATATCCTCTAGGTAACTGGCTTGCTATGGTGAGTGATGCAACATATCAGCGACCCAAATGAATAGCAACACCATGAGCGAGACGCGCAACGTTACTCCAGGCAGCTCCAACCATTCCGAGGAACATATGACAGACCCGACAACTACCCCCACGACTGCCGGCGCGGCCAACGCCACCACCGATAATGCGAGCGCCACGCATCCACACCCATTGCACAAAGTGCTCTCCTTCGTGCGACGCTCCGGAAGGCTTGACGACCGCCTGCAGCGCGCATGGGACAACTATGCCGACACGTATCTGCTCGATATCACCACTGGCAATCTACTGGACGTACGCGAAGGCGTGACGCTCAACCGCAATTTCGTCGCACAGCATTGGGGCAACGACAACCCGCTCATTGTGGAAATCGGCACCGGCCAAGGCGAGAATGTGGTCGTCGCAGCGGCGGCCCACCCCGAAACGAACTTCCTGGCGCTCGAAGTTTACGACCCCGGCGTGGCCCACACGTTGCTGCTGGCGGGCAAGCAAGGGCTGCCCAACATCCGAGTGGCACAGGTCAACGCGCCTGAACTGTTTAAGGTCACCGAGCCCGGCACTGTGGCTGAGGTATGGACGTTCTTCCCCGATCCGTGGCCCAAGAAGAAGCACCATAAACGCCGTATCGTTCAGGTTGGCATGTCGGACGACATCCACCGCGCACTGGTCGAAAACGGGCTGTGGCGCATCGCCACCGATATCGAGGATTACGCCTTGCATGTGCACGAGGTGATGGATCATCTTGATGGCTGGACTAACTTGGGAGGCGTCACCGTCAGTCTTCCTGTGGAGCACGTGGGCAAGGGCAACGCAGACATGGCCGCCGATATGCCGCACGCTGACTTCAAGGAATCCGAACGGTTCGAGGACCGTGTGCTCACCAACTTCGAGAAGAAGGGACTGGCAGCCGGCCGAGTGATTCACGATTTCACGTATCAGGCAGTACCGGTCTCCCGATAAGCGGGCATCTGCGGCACGTCCGACACACGGGCGTGTCGCGGATTTGCATAAAACCGATTCCTTCATTAAAGTAGCTCAAGTTGTTCGCCCCCATCGTCTAACGGTTAGGACACCAGACTTTCAATCTGACAACGAGAGTTCGACTCTCTCTGGGGGTACGCTTCCGCTCCTGTCGCCATCATTGTGATTCGGCAGGAGCCTTTTGTTTTCAACGGGTCGCACCTGCCGGCGATGTGGCGTGCCAGGAGCGTCGAGGTCAGGGCTGCCACCAACGATGCACCTTTGTCGGCACCTGTGTTCGTGTCGTCGTTGTTGACGATGTCGTACAGCGTGTCGTCGAGCAGTTCGGCCGGTGGCATGCCGAGGGTGACGGCTGCGGCTGCGATGGCATTGAGGTCCCATGCGGCGTCGAGGTTCATTCTGGCCGATATGGTGGCCTTGGTCACGCCGGCCGCCTCGCACAGGGTCTGCTGTTCGAGTCCTTCCTTGGCCAGGTGCAGTCGCACATTCCATGCGGCGACTTCCCGCAGGCGTTCTGCCAGCTCGATGGCCTGTGTTCTTGCCGTGGTGTTGCCGGTCATGTCCGTTCCTTTCGTCTGCGTGCCCTTGGAGCTTGTGCGCACCATGCTATGGGCGGTGCGCTTGGTTGCGCAATACGACCGCCTCCCCAGTTCGGTCTGGTCGAACTGGGCCGGGAAAAACATGGAAAACGAAAGCGCTCCGCACCGTGTTGGCGCTTGGTGCGGGGCTGATCGACAACCTTGGGCGGGATTCCGAGCGATTCAAGTGACAAGAGTCCCGGGATTCGCCCTCCATTGAAAGAGAGTTATCGCAATGACCAATCCTACCATCGCTTCCGCCCCGCGTGCGGCGGGAGCCATGAAAACCATCCCGTCGCTGCGCGTGCGGATCGCCCGCGCGCACCTGCTGGCGGTGCTGCTGCATCCCGCGCGCTCGTCGCGCCGTCGCCGCCGGAGCGCCTGAGATGGGCCGGGCTGTGGCGGCGGTGGCCGTCGTCGCAATCGTCGTGTGTCTGCTGGCGGTGTGGGCGTTGTGCCGCGCGGCCGCGTTGGGCGACCGCATCGGCGAACGGCTCCATGATGCCAGGGGTCGCGAGGAGGATGCGCGATGAGCGGGCCGGCGGAGCAGTGGGCGTGGCAGTTGCAGGACGAGCGGCTGAGCCTGTCGGAGAAGTTCGTGTTGGTGTATCTGGCGCGAAGGGCGTATTACGACGACGGGTGCGGCGCGTGGCCGTCGGTCAACACCATCGCGGCACATTGCCATTGCACGCGCCGTTCCGTGCTGCGCGCGTTGAAACGTTTGCAGGAGCTGGGCTACTTGCGCGAGGGTGACCAGGAGCTGGCCGCGCGCAATCCCCGCAGCCACGAGCCCATCCCCAGGGGGCATCGTTCCAAGGTGTGGGACGTGGTGATGAAGGGCGCGCAGACCGAGCCGGAGGATATCACCGATCCCGGCGAGACCGACGCAGGCAAGGACGTTCCAGCGAAACCCAGTACAGCCGAACCATCGCGGAGCAAGGAGTGCGCGCGGGGTGACATGGCGTCACCTGACGCAGTGTCACCTGACACAATGTCACCCCAGGGCGATCCCGCCGGTGAGGTGACATCTTGTCCGAAGAGAGGTGACGTCATGTCACCCAATAGACAAGTGATAACCAATGCTCCCCTTGTCCCCTACGGGGACATTCCCCTCGCCGGGGAACAACCCGAGGAGGAGCGAAGCGAGCGTGATGCACCGGATTGGCGTCTGGCGCTGCCGCCCAAGGGCGTACGCGATCCGCTGTGGACGCCAGGGGCGGAGGATGCGGACGAGCGGGTACGTTCCCGGGCCCTGCAGGAGGTTCGCGTGCTAACGCTGATCCATGACCGTGTGGCAGCCATCGACCCGAAGTCCGCCAGGCCAGCGTCGATGCGCGACCGGCGCAAGGTCCACGAACTGCTGACGGAACGCTCTCTGGCGGAGGTCGAGACGATCCTTGACTGGGCGTATGGCAACCCGCGCTGGATCTCATGGCTGGTGGACGGCACGATGGTCGAATGCTACTTCGCACAGGTCAGCCTCGACATGCGCGCCAAGCAGGCACGAGGGCCACAGCGTTCCGGCAGTCATACCACCGCTGCCGAGCTCACGCCGGTCCATGATCCCGACCGGCCGGTGGCGGTCAGCTCGGGGCTGGCCTGGCGGGTGCCGGTCTACGGCGGCGGCATCCTGTCGGTCGCGTTATACCAAGCGCACCTCGACGGCGAAGCCGGACAGGCCGAGTGCCCGGTGTGCGCCTATGACCGGCGCAACCAAGCCACCCACGCCATCGGTCTGGACCAGGCCGAGCACGCCGAGGAATCCCACGAGGAGGCCAAGTCATGACCGGCATGACGGAAGCCATGCCCCGTTCGCCGGAGGCGTGGAAGAGCATGGGATGCTGCGTGGATTTCCCGCAGCCGTGGGCCGACCTGATGTGGGGTCTGGAGTTCGAGGACACGCATCCCTTGGCCCGCGTGTTCCGGCAGGCGGGCGCATCGGTATGCGAGCATGACTGCCCGGTGAGGGCCGAATGCCTAGCCTACGCCGGTGCCGCCGGCTTGGAATGGGGCTTGTACGGCGGCCGCTCGTGCACCGACCGCCGTCAGATCGCCCGCCTGGCGGAGGCCGACGGCGTGCCCTGCCGCGACCGCACGGTGCCCTGGGCCCGCCGCTGGGGCCTGTTCGCCGACTGGATCCAAGCCCATCCCGAGGTCTTCGACACGGCCCGGGACAAGGCCAGCATGGAACGCGGGCAACGCCGATGGCGCGCCGCAGGCCGCGCCCAGCCCGGAGACGGGCCACATGACCGTCAAACCATCATGCAAGCAGACAATCAAACAATCCGACAACCAAGCAATCAAACAATCAACCATGCCGACGATCCGGCGAATGGTCCCGAATCCAAGGAGGAAGCATCATGCGAGTAGCGTTGGCGAACGCAAAGGGCGGGGTGGCCAAAACCACCAGCTGCATCTATCTGGCCGCCGTGCTGGCCCGGCGCGGCATCGAGGTGGCAGTCTACGACGCGGACCCGCAGTCCAGCGCCAGCCTATGGGCGGCCGCCGCCGAACAGGCGGGAGACCCGCTACCATTCGACGTGCTGCCGGCCAACATGGCCACCCTCGCCCACCTGGGCGGCGCCCCGGCCACAAAGGAATGGTCGATCATCGACGCCCCTCCGCAAGGCCCGCTGCTCGACAAGACGCTGGCCGTGGCCGATTTCGTCATCCTACCCACCTCGGACTCGCCGATGGACCTCCAGCAGGCATGGGACACGCTCGACCGCGCCCGACATGCCACCAGGGCGGCCCTGCTGCCGGTGCGCGTCGAGGCGAACACCAACGCCTGGGCCCAGACCCTAGCCACGTTGGAGCAAACCGACACCGCGCGCTTCGACACCTTCATCGCCAAACGACAACCGATCAAGACCTCGCTCGGCATGAACCCCAAACAACTGTACGAATACCGGGAACTGGCCGACGAACTGACGCGCATCGCCAAGGAGGAACTGGCATGAAAGGCAACTACCAGCCACTGCCCCGACCCGTGCCCTTCGACAAAGTCCTCGACCAACAGGCCGAAGACAAACAACCCACCGGGAAGAACAACGCCGGCGAACCGCTGGTCATGCTCTCCCTGCGCCTGCCCGTCCGGCTGAAGAACCGCCTCAAAATCGCCGCCGCCGAACACGGCACGCCATGCAACAGATCCTGCGCCACGCCATCGAACACGAACTCGACCGACTCGCCAGCAACGACTGAATAAGGGACACCGTACATGCCGAGATGCGAGGATTGAGGAATTGATAGTTGCTATGGTAAAATCCAACTAAATTTGATGGAACACCTGACATGCCAAGGTGGTTCCGAAGCAGGAAGGCCTTAGAGCATTGGTGATTTGAGCAGTGGCGGATTGCATGAGGAGAGATTCCGCGTGTTCTGCGCATTATCGCGCGTATCTGCCATTGTACCAATCGCAATGCCTGATTCGATGAAGTTCTCGTTAGCATAGCGACTTTCGGTGCCGTCACGAGGACTGCTTTCTGAATACAGCTTGGCAATAAATGGCACAGTCCGCCACTTTTCGATAGTCACAGTTTGATTAATGCGCCTTATCGAAAGAGGCTTCCATGAGTCAGATATTGACACTAACCGATATTTCCTACTGCTATCCGGGCGCGCCGGAACCATTGTTCGAACATCTGTCCGCGACATTCGCGGCCGGCTGGGCCGCAGTGCTGGGAGACAATGGCATTGGCAAGACCACACTGGCCAAACTCGCCTGCGGCATGCTTTCCCCCGATTCGGGGACAGTCTCGCCGAACCCGTGCAAGATGGCAGTCGCCTACTGTCCGCAACGTACTGATGAAACGCCTACGAATCTGGATGATTTCGCGGCGGATTGGACGGGCGAGACCATCGCCATCCGCGACGCGCTGAACATCGGCGACGATTGGGCATACCGATACGAGACTCTCTCTGGAGGCGAAGCCAAGCGGCTGCAAATCGCTTGTGCGCTGGCCGGCGATCCCGACGTGCTGGTGTTGGACGAGCCAACCAATCATGTGGACGGCAGGACGCGCCAAGCCATCACGCAGGCGATGCGTCGGTTCGATGGCATAGGCATCGTGATCTCCCATGATGTCGAACTGATCGACGCGACGTGTTCGCGCTGCGTGATGCTGGAGCGCCGACATGCGCGTGGGCGTAACATCACGGCGGCGAACACCTATCAGGGTGGATATACCCAGGCCGCGCAGCAGATGCGCGACAATCAACGTGCCGATACGGCCGCCATACAGTCCACTCGAAAGGAGCTGCAACGCATGCAGCGCATCAAGCGGGAGCGGGCGCAGCGTGCGCGCGAACTGGATATGCGGAAGAATCAGGGAATGCGCATCGATATCAAGGACATCGACGCTCGCAAAGCCCTGAAAAATCTGAAACCGGCTATCGGCACCACTGTCGCACAGACAAGCGCGCAATTCGACGGGCGTATCGCCGCCGCCACCGACAGACTTGCTCACCTCAGCGAAGCGGCCAAACGCTACGACGGCACCATCTGGATGAACGTCATGCCGAGCTCACGCAGGGAATTGACGCGCATCCCCAACGACCACGCCATCGCGGACCAACCCGATATGCTGAGCATCGGCCCGCGCGACCGCATCGGCATCAGCGGTCCAAATGGCAGCGGTAAAACCGCATTGATACGACGATTGATCGAAGCGCTGGAGCGTGATGAAGCGCAGCGGCATTCGGAGAGAATGCCATATCTCTATATTCCCCAAAATTCCAGCGACATGGATACCGCCAACGCAATGAACCGCTTGCATGCTTTGACGGACGAGCAACGCGCCATTGTGCTCAGCGCCTACGCCCAACTTAACGCCGACCCCGACAGACTGCTCGCCGGCGGCAATCCCTCGCCAGGCGAACTACGCAAACTTCTGTTGTGCCTCGGCATGATTGAACAGCCACAGCTCATCATCATGGATGAGCCGACCAACCACCTCGACCTGCACTCCAAACAGGCACTTGCTAATACGCTATCCTCCTATGCGGGCGCATTGGTCGCAGTCAGCCATGACGAATGGTTTCTGAATGCCGTCACATCGATTCGATGGCGATGCGCGTCATGACGCTATCTATGAGTTTACGTTCCTTCGTAAGACTTGGATATCGGCAAGACGCATTCCTTTTCGTATGAAGCTGTATCGATGGCAATGACCGAGCAAGAGGACACCAGTATGACACGACCGATTATGCCGCGAGCACATGGCAAAAAACTTCACATGGAGGCGAACATGGCTCATGTTCCTCCGGCCATCGCAATCACGGCGATGCGACCGGAGGAATATCCGTTGCTCGTCGAGTTCCTGTATCAGGCGATCCATGTGCCGCCGGGAACCCCGGCACCGGACAGGAGCGTTGTCGAGCTGCCGGAATTGCGGCGATATATCGAGGGATTCGGACGGCCTGGCGACGCCTGCATGGTTGCCCGCGCCGAGCCACCGAACGGTTCGCAGGCCGTGGGTGCCGCATGGGCCCGGATCTTCCCGAACAACTCCGCAGGCTACGGCACCATCGATACGGCAACACCGGAAGTCTCCATATCCTTGCTTCCCGACTGGCGGAACCGAGGCATAGGGCACCGCCTGATGACGGCGTTACTGGACCGACTGCGAACCGATGGTCACGCCGCAGCCAGCCTCTCGGTCCAGCGCACCAACGCCAACGCCCTCCATCTCTACGAGTCGCTTGGCTTCACCATCATTAGCGAACACGACGGTGAACTGGTCATGCGCGTGGCTCTCGCGGATTGAGACAGTGTTCCACACATCATCCGCATGGAGCCAGTGCGTAAGCCACCCACTGTGATATGTGCGGCTGCAAGTCCCGCATTCATACAAGCAAACAATCTGACATACAGATGCAGTCTATTCCTTATTATGTTTTCGGCTTTGCTCTTGATAAGAGCCAGCACCACCATCCATCCTCGATGAATGTGGGCAGGCTTTCGCAATGTGCCACATGACGCAACGTGTAGTCGGCGTGAACCGCACCACCGCGCAGGTGTTCACGCATGAAGCTCACGAATGATACGACCTCGAAAAGCTTTTTGGGAGGCTCGTTCCCAATCTTGTCCTCAGTGTGCAGCCTGTCAGTCTGAAGTCAGCTTTCAACTGGCAAATGTTCAAAGAGACGGGCTAGCGCAGTGGATAGATCCGCTCCTTCGAAAGCAAAAGTCGCAGCAGCACGTGTCTGCTTGTCCGCGTTGAAGGCAAGCGAGACACCGACGGCTTTGAACAGCGGTAGGTCAGAACGACTGTCACCAATAGCGATGCAATTCGAAGCTTCAACTCCCAAGCATTCACATTGCTGCCTCATGAATGTTACTTTGGTTTGTTCATCGGCATATGCCGCTGTTTTACCAATAAACACGCCATCCTTGACAGCAAGTTCTGGACCGCACCATGCTTCAAATCCAAATCTTTGCGCAAGGCTCTCGGAAACGACTGTCCAAGCGCAGGATGCGAGGACTGGCTTGATTCCCCTCGACTTGCATTCCGCAACGGACTGTGCGATTCCTTGCACAAGCGGGAGATCGTTCAACCATCCGTGAATTTCACTTACCCGATGGCCAGTGTATCCACGAGCATCAATATCGCATACCGTGTCATTTCCGATCTCACCGCGTGCGTATCGATCCTCTGCATCTCGCATCCTGTCGCCGGTACCCAACCGGTCCGCAATAAATGCGCCAGAGCTAATGCCGTATGTGAGCGTTCCGTCGATATCAAAAAATGCAATTCCCGCCATTCATCCCTCTTCATTTACTGGTTCAGCCCGAACCTCCAGCCGGTAACTAAGCCAATAGCGTATCAAAAGGCACACATATCAGAAAAGAAAGGCAGATAGTCCCATTAAACCGTTTCATGCGATTGCAGTTGTCCGCCGCTGGCTACGGCTGGCAGGGGGAAGCTGGGAAAGGCGTCCCGGCGGAAGGCCCGCCGGTGCGTTCTTCTTCCAGGGACAAGGAAGGATGCGGGCGGCCGTGAATGGTCGCCCGCATTTTTCCGTATCCGTGTGAAACGGGAGGGAGCGCATCATGGGGCGCTTCCGATGAAAGGACGGATACGTATGTCAGGTGGGAAGAAGAGCAGGCGCACGATGCTGATGGCCGCCCTGACCGCAGGAGCGTTGGCCTTGGGATGTCTGGCACCCGCCGCGTTCGCCGAGGGCGGCGGTGGCGGTTCCGGCGAGGGCGGTGGCGGTTCCGGCGGGCAGGTTCCATCGCAGACCGCCGACGTGCATTGGATCTACAAGGATTCCTGGCCCGCCACTCTGGAGGGCATGAAGCAGGCGATACGTGATTCGGGCACCACCCTGTCTTCCGATCTGGAGGATGGGTCGAATCAGTTCGTGGATATGAACGCCATCCTCGCCGACGCGATCTCGGAGTGCAAGGCCTCGTACACCGGGGAGGGTGACGCGGAATGCCGGATGGTTGCCGTCGGCTACGCGCGCCTCGGCAACGGCGTGTTCAGCGGCTCCTATGTCAGCTCGAACGCGCGTCAGCGTTGGGAATCCCAATGGGCGGCCGAAGGACGTGGCACCTACCAGTACCAAGGCCAGTCGTACATGACCGGCACCACATGGACCGACCGGCTTGGCGTGCGTTCGGTGGACAGTCTGGTGCAGGATTCCATCAATGCCAATCCCGATGCCTCGTTCCGTGTGGTCGTGTTGGCCAAGAACCAGCCGCCCGTCGATTATCCGTTGACCGTCACCACCTCGCACCGTCAGCAGACCGACATGCAGGTCGGCTCGACCACGCCGGTCGGCGACACCATCCACGCGGACAACGGCGGTTCGTCGATCAAGGAGAGCCTGCGCGGCACCGCGATCGTGCATTACGATGGCGGCCCCTACACGCCGGCGGGCAGCGTGAGCAAGCCGATCAGCTTCGCCAATAGCGGCGACACCGTGATCGACAACCTGGCCTCGCCGGGTGATTTCGGCATGGAGTCCTGGGCCGAGGGCACGTATTGGATCGACATCCAAGTGCCCAAACAGGGAAGCATGCAGGCGGCCGTGGACACCACGGACCGGGATCCGGCGGAGACCTGGAAGGTCAGCGCCGTGCCGCCGGCAGATCCGGTCAAGAGCATCGAGGAAGGCGTCAGCGCCGACCGGATGACCAACCGCACCACCATCACGTATGGGACCGGGCGGGGCGGTTACGAGCTGAGTTTCAGGGACGTGATCGAACCCAACGGCGTCGATCACACGGTGGATGACTTCACGCTTGTGGACGCCACCGACAGCAATCGCGATGTCTCCGATGAGTTCGAGATCGTCTGGGACCGCGCGTCGAACACGGTCAGCGCGGTTCGTTCGGCCGACAGGGGCATGATGCCGTTCGATCATGAGTATGTGTTCGGCTTTGATGTGACCGTCAGCCTGCCATCCGATTACCAGAACATCAGCGACCATGCGTGGGGCAAGTGGAACCAGCTGCCCGAGGCCGATGCGGGAGAACGCGAGTTCGACACCTGGCGGCCCAATCCCGACAAAAGCTGGATCATGCTTGATGCCGATGGCAAGTGGCAGGCCGTGATCGACCCCGGCCGCACCAACCAGACCGGCGGCGACGGCAAGGTGTTCCTCGATGGAGACCGTGTGGCCTCCGTGGTCAACGGCACCGTGCCGGCGAACCTGATCCAGGCCCCACAGACGCTCACCTTGGTCGATGATTGGACGGCAGCCGATTACCTGTTCGACGCCGATGAAGCGGCGGCAGTCCGCGTGTACGAGGCGGACTCGGGCACCGATCGTTCCAGCAGCGTGAGCGACATCGCCAACCGTGGCCGTGACATCACCGACCAGTGGGGCATCACGATCGATGGCACCGTGGTCACCGCCATGGCCAAGGCCTCCTACCTTACCGGGTTGAAGGGCTTGGCGAAGGCCAGGCAGATCACGATGCTCGTGCCCGGCCGCGCAAACTACGCCAACGGGGCCGGGGCGGGCCAGGTGCGCGACGACTTCGACATCGAAGCGGACGACGAGATCACGTTCTGCACCGCCGGCAAGAACGGCGCGGAGCTGACCAACGCCGGTTCGCAGACCATCAACACCCACACGGTCGGGACCAACGAGCCGAAGGTCTGCGGTTACGTACCGCCCGTGGTCAAGGATGTGGTCGGGGAATCCTCCCAAGGCGGCGGCCAGGACAGCGTGGACGGCAAGATCGTCTTCCCCGGCCAGCGTCTCGAATACCGTCTGGAAACCCAGCCGCACCTGCCCGACAGTCTCGCCTACGCCATCGTCGAGGTGGCGGTCACCGACACGTATGACGAGCACTTCCAGCCGGACAAGCAGACCCTGGAGGTCACCGACCTGACCACCGGCAAGTTCATCCCCAAGAGCCAGTACCGCAGCGAGTGGAACGACGCGAACCATGCCGTGCGTCTCGTGTTCGCCGACGACTATGTGCGGGCGAACTGGCTGGCGGGCGCGAATCCCAGGATCATCATCAGGTTCGAGGGCGTCGTGGCCGAGGATGCCCCGGCCGACACCGTGGTCGGCAACCAGTGGGCGTTGACCTTGAACAACTCGGTCACGCCAAGCAACAAGGTATGGAACGATCCGCCCGACTTCCAGCCGGGCAAGGAGGACACCCAGGCCGACCCGTCCATTTCGATCGACGGCAAGACCGCGTTGCTCGGAGACCGCATCTACTATCGGATCAATCTCGACGCCAAGCAGACGAACCATGCCTACAAGGTGTGGCGGCTGGGCATGGTCGATGACTGGGACGACGAATACCTCGAACTCGACGAGAACCATATCACCGTGACCGACAAGGCCAACGGCAGGGATGTGACCGACCGGTTCAACATCCAGGCCATCGACGGCGTGGCATACGTGTTCGCCAAAACCGTTGACACCGAGGTTCCGGCGACGGGAGAGACCATCAAGGGCGACCCCCAGCCAGCCGATCTCAAGATCTACGCCGCGCTTGGCGACAAGGACCACGCCCCGTTGAAGGACCCGGCCATCGACCAGTCGCTTCTGGGCACCTCGTATGAGGTCACGCTGCCGATGACCGTCATCAAGGTCACCGACGATTACGTGGTCACGAACACGGCCACCCAGCTGGTCAACGACGTGCGCAAGGACACCAACCAGGTTTCCAACCCCTTGAAGCCGATCAACCCGGCCAAGGATGTCGTGGTCAAGGTGGACGGGCAGAGCGTGGATGGCAAGAGCATCTATCTCAACAGCCTGTTCCTCTACCGGCTCGACAGCTCCACGCTGCCGCCCGACCGCGCCTACCCGCAGGTCTCCGACTGGTCCATCAGCGACCCGCTCGACACCCGGTACGACAAGTTCACCGGCCAATGGGCCGTCTACGCCGCCCGCGACCTCATCAAGGACGGCGAGACCCTGGCCGAGCGGGGCGAACGCATCGCCGGCTCCGACTTCGACGCCAGCCGTTTCGGCGGAGAACTCTTCGAGCTCGCCGCAGACGAGCGCGGCGTGGTCACCGTGCGCGCCACGGAGCTGATGCTTGGACTCGTGTCGGCCGACACCGAGCATGAGCAGGCGTGGACCGCGTTCATCCAATGCCAGCGCATCGCCGTGGGCGGTCCCGTGTCCAACCAGTTCACCGAGACCATCAACGGGGTCGAACGGCCCTCGAACACCGTCACCACGCACACGCCCGACATGACGCCCCGGCTCACCATCGAGAAATGGGACGAGCAATCCGGCTGGCCCGACGGCGACCGTGACACCGTTGACGAGGCGCTGAACATGAACGGGAGAGACACTTGCATCGTGTTCACCATCACCAACGCATCGCCCACCGACCCTGACACCGGAGACGCCCCCTGGTTCAAGACAAGCGAGCTGAACCTTACCGACCAGCTCGTCGCCGGCGACGGCCAGATCGGCGAGTTCGAGTATCCCGATGACTGGCAGACGCTGATCCTCAAGCCCGGAGACAGCGTGGAGGTCAAGGCCACCCTCAGTGGCGTGAGCGAGCATCACACCGACCGCGCCATCGTCACCGGTGTGCCGCTCGTCCAATGCGTCGTCTCCGACCCCGACCCCTTCGACGGCAAAGACGAGGAGAAACTGCCCGAGGACGCGGTGGAGATCGACGGGCGAACCCTGTGCGCGGACACCACCGTGACCAGCAACACCGACGACTGGAACGGCTACCAGCCCAAGGACAATCTGGCGACCACCGGCACCAACATCGCCGGCCTCATCGCCGTCATCCTCGTCCTCGCGCTCCTCGGCACCGGCGCAACCGCCGCGATCCGCCTCACCCGCGCCAACGGCCGCCACACCGGGCACGAGAACGACGCGAATGATGATGGCGCTGACTGCGACAGCAGTCCCGACAAGGACAGTTCCGAGCCGGACTTCGCCCAACTCATCACCACCATCAACCCCAAGGAGCCGCCCACGAACTGATGTGCCGTTTTCTGAGACCGCCGAGTAGAACCTTTGTTTAGCGTCCTACTCGGCTGATTTCAGACAATCTCCCGCGTCCTGTGTATTTTCATTTCGCTTAGGCACAAGGCCTCGGATTCGACGAATAAGGCGGCTCGGGTGCCGCTGTCGATACGAGCCATATCACAATCTGCCATATGGATACAATTGAGAACCAATATATAAGCGCAATTGAAACATGATTGAAGGCAAGGAATGGGTAAAGCCATAGAGCCGGGAGACATTGCAAGTATGGGGAGCATGTTGACGGTTTCGCAGTTTGCCCGGTTGCATGATGTCAACACGCGGACGTTGCATTATTATGACGAGGTTGGTTTGTTCTCGCCCAGGAGCCGTGGCGGGAACGGCTACCGGTATTACGATGCCTCCCAGAGTCTGGAGTTCGAATACATCCGTATGCTGCGGGACCTAGGCTTCGGCGTGGAGGAGATCAAGGACTATGTCTCCCATTCCGGGGAACGGCGTTTCGTTGCGGTGCTTACACGACTGAGGGCCGAGGTGCGCGAGAGAAAAGAGCGTCTGGAACGGCTCGAAAAAGTTCTGGATCGGAAGGCCGGATATCTGGCGGATTGCGAATCGGTGTCCCAGGATCGCGTCGAGGTCGTTCACAGGCCGGAGACGCAGGTGCTGACGATGACCTCGGTGCATGACGGTGAAGACACCTTGGAGTTCATGCAGATGGTCAAACGACGGTGGGGTCTCGACCGCCTGCGTTCCGGCATCGGCAGTTTCATCGCCGTCAGAAATGTTAGGTCAGGACGGTTCGACCGGTATGACGGTGTGTTCGTCGCCGATGGCGGCACAGGCCATGCGGCGGAGCCGGGACGAGCACAGACGGATGACCGGTCCGCCATGACTTTGCCTTCCGGGGAATATCTCTGCGGCTACCACCGGGGCGTCTGGTCCGGTCTTCCCGACCTGTATCGCTCGATGCTGCGATATGCGGATGGGCATGGCCTGGAGCTTGGCGACTATGCATACGAGCGTGGTTTGAACGAGTTCGCCATCTCCTCGCCACAGGACTATGTCACGCGAATACTCATCCCCCTCCGAAGCTGACGTCGCTTCCATCGAACGTTCCCCGCGCGACACGCCCGAAAGACACGCGCACTTGACCTTACACTCACTGTAAGGTGGACGCTTCTTCTTGCATGGATTTCCGAAAGACGGCAATCCGGAAAGGAGCAATCATGGGCGCGTGCAGTAGTTTCACGTGTTCTTCGACCGACGGCAGGCATTTTCTGGGAAGGACCTACGATGAGTACGGCACCATCGATGCAAACAGGGTCGCGGTCATCCCGCGCGGCCATTCGGTGGCGCTGACGTTCACCGGTGACGAACGGCAGGCCACGGATTACGCCGTCGTGGGCATGGACGTCGCCATGTTCCCCACGCCGCTGCTCACGGACGGCGTCAACGAGCACGGCCTCATGGGCGCGATGCTGTACTTCCCGCATTATTGCAAGTTCAACACCAGGCGCGCGGACTATGACGTCAACGCCGGCCTGCTGCTGCCGTTCGTGCTGGGCAAGGCTGCGAACCTCGACGAGGTGGAGAAGCTGCTGAAGCATGTCAATGTCATTGACGAGCCCTCCACCGGAATGACGCTGCCCCACCACTACATCTTCTCCGATCCAAGTGGGGAGGCCATTGTCGCCGAGCCTCTCGAAGGCGGGCTGAAGGTCTACCGCCACACGATGGGCGTGCTGACGAACTCCCCCGATCACAACTGGCACCTGACCAATCTCAACAACTACCTGGGCACATCCAACCGGGCCAAGCCGGCCCAGCTGGTCAACGGCCATGAGATCAGCGAGATGGGCGAGGGCAGCGGCTGGTTCGGACTGCCGGGCGACTACAGTCCCGCTTCAAGGTTCGTGCGGCTAGCCTTCGCGAAGGACTGCATGCCCGAGCCGGCCGACGAGACCGACGCGGTCACCAAGATGCTCAACACCTTCGCCACGGTCGACGTGCCCATGGGCATCATGTACGACCCGGACGAAGCGGCCCCGCATTACGAGCAGACGCAATGCACCATCATCATGTGCGCGGAAAGCAAACGCTACTACTTCACCTCGGCGACCAATTCAAGGGTATGCGTCGTCGATCTCGACGAAGAAATATCGGAGGGAACGACCGAGCTCAAACTCATCAAGCCGCCCCTGCAACAGGACATCCTGCAACTGAAATAATCAAACCCCACTATTCGTCAAAGGAAAAGTCATGCTAAAAAGAAAAGCCATCAACCTTCTTGCGATTCTAACCGCATTGGCGATGTGCCTATGCGTAATGATTCCAACGGAGGCAAGCGCCGCCCCTGTCGACTATTCATCCATTCCGTCCAGCGAACTGCCCGCATCCCTTGGAGGAAATCTTCACGGCAGGAAGACGGAATCGATCGATATCGAAGGCAAGGGCACGCTTCAGGCAACGGCCGATTACGACAACGGCACATTCCAAATCATCGACTTCGATGGAACGGTGCAGGAAATCCCCCTTCAGCAAGCAGTCGAGCAAATGGCGAGGCAGTTGGAGGGGATGAGCGAGGAGCAACTGCAAGAAATGGCCAATCTTGCAGACACGCCGCAACTCTCACGCTCTTCGAACAGCACCCTATGCAAAGTCGCCACCGATGCGGCTAAGCTGATCCAGAGCGGCGCTATCAGCGCAGCTTTGAAACTCATCGGTAAGCACCCCATCCTAGGTGCGGTGATTAAGCTGGGAAATTCCGCATTCTTTGCATGGATCAAGAGCCATTGCTGAGAGCCTTCATTGAAGCGGTCTTCCCCGAGACTGTTTCAATCCTTATATGTGTGCTGTTGAATGCTGAAATGTGCCAGCATTCAACAGCACGCCAACTGATACAGGCCAATTTAGACGACGCATATCTTAGAGCTGAAGTATCGAGCATTACCTCCATATTTGGATAAGGTGACAATGAGCGAAATGAGCAAGGCAGACTTGCAGATTGACATTGACTGGCATTCTCTGAAGCCCTTCAAAGCTCCTGGCCGGTTGTTCGCGTCACGGGCGGATGCGGCGATCAGAGAGGCGTTCCCTGATTTCACTGCAATCTGGAGGGCCCGCGCCTCTTCCTCATTGGATTGGAAGGATGGCGTGTGGGTTGTGGCATCTAACCTTGCAGGAGACATGCTTGGTGCACTAATAGACGCGATCGACGGTCTTAGACTCGGCGGATGGATTCCCCGGACCTATTATCTGCTGGAACGTAATGCCACTATGAAACTTGCCGTTGTCGCGCGCCGTTCCGTGCGTTTGTGCGACAAGCTCACCGGTCCCGACCTCGCGGAGGAATACACCGATGGAAACAACACATATGCCAAGCTCTACCGAGTTCGATAATCCGTCCATTTGTAAGTGCAACACTTCGTTCAGACTGCAACTTTAACTGTTCGTCAGTGAGCAGCTCGTCCGCGACGACATCTTGATGAGACAATCCCGAACCGGGCTCCACCCAATTCGTCACATCAATCCCAAGGAGTCGGCCGTGGGTCAATTCCGGCTATCGGTATGGCCGGATTGGGCACCCGTTGCGCTTCGTCCAGCTGATAGCCGACGGACAGGTCCGCAAGTTGTCTTGCGGGCTTTCTAATACCCGCCAAACATTCCTACTGTCAGTTTTGTCAGAAAAATGATAGGATGGGAATGTTTCATGGAACAAGGTTGAAGGAGATCACAATGGGTGCAGTGCTGGAACGCCCGCACGCCAAGGGCACCACGGTTGAGATGGGCAGTCGCGCGCTGGTCGGTGCCGACGGCGGGGTGACCGAGCTGGACATGGAGGCTTACGAGGCCGCGTTGAACGCGGCGATGGGCGTCATGGGCCGCCATCGCATGGTCACCACGGGGCAGGCCGCCAAGCTGCTTGATTGTTCGCCCCGCACGGTGGCGCGCATCCTGGACTCGGGACGCCTGCCCTTCACTCGCAACGGGGATACCGGCCGGCGTTTGGTGGATGTGGTTGATGTGATGGACTACCAGCGTCAGGAACGCGAACGCATGCGTTCCTCGTTGGTGGCCATGCGCCGCGCCGCGCAGGAGATCGCGATGGACGACGCCGAGCTGGCCGAATACGTCGCCCAGTTCGACTGAAAGGCATGCTATGGCCAAGCCCGTCGCCCTGCTGGACGCCAACGTGTTCCCGCCCATGTGGCTGCTCGACATCCTCCTGACCCTGGACGAGCACAACGTCATCGACGCGGTGTGGTCCGAACGCATCCTCGATGAGGTATGCCACACGCTGGTCGAACGACAACGGCGCGATCCGGCCAAAACGCGGCGATTCCTCGACACCATGCGAACCTTAAACCCCACGCATTGCGTCTACGGCTGGGAACCGCGCGAATCCACGCTCGATCTGCCCGACCCGGACGACCGGCACGTGCTCGCCGCCGCGCTGGTCGCCGACGCCGACTACATCGTCACCTACAACCTCAAGGACTTCCCGGCTTCGCAGCTCGCCCCATACGCCGTCAAGGCCATTCACCCCGACGAATTCCTCTGCGCCATGCTCGACCATGATCGAGATGGCGTGCTCGCCGTCATGGAAGAGGTCGTCTCCAGCAAGGACAATCCGCCACGCACCATGAGCGAAGAGCTCAACCACCTCAAGGCATTACGACTGAATGCGTTCACAAGTCACTTGCGGGAAACTCAGGCCAGCCGCAAATGATTCAACGCCACTAAACAAAAAGGACTCTTCGAATGGCGGTTATCTGGCAAAGCATCCTTCTAGGGCGTGAGTCGTTGTCCAATTGGATGACGGTATCGAACGGCTATAGCCCAAAGTGGGAGGAATCGGAAGAGTTCGGTTCCGAAGCGGTGGACGATGTAAAGGATTTCGCATTCCCCAAAGGCACGCACCCGGTTTTCCTAGTCAGCGATGACGCTATTGTCGGCGTTTGCCTGATGACTTTTCTCAGAAGAATCGGGAAGCTGAAACATCAATACAGATTTACGGATTTCCATATCTTCGCCCATCCCATTGAAGTGCAGGAAGTCGTCGATTCATCAGACCATCACGTAAGCAAGTGGGTAAGAGAAAACCTTTCGCAAGAAAGAACGGTAAGCCCGGGCAGCGCAAAACAAATATTGAATGTTTTAAGCGAGAAGGATCAAGATTTCTCCAAAATTCAAGAACAGCTGGAAGAAAAATCCAGAAAAGCAACGCCCGCACGTCTTTCCCAAAATGAGATTGAATCGCAGGATGCGACGGAACTCGCATGCAGGTTTGCTGGCGTGGACGAATCCTGGGAAAAGGAATCGAATCCCAGCATGGCGTTCATGCAGCCCTTGCCGGGAGGAAGCGAGGCTTCCGCCATCCGTCACGATTGGCGTGCATTCAATGACTGGATAGAGGAAAACGCGCCTACGCTGGATATGACGGCCTATCGAGACCCATTAGACCCCAATCACCACATCTGTATTTGGTATGCGGACAAGGAGAATACGGAACGCATAACAGGAACCGATCTAATCTATTGCCAGCATGACGGCAATAATTGGACGGATCTTGTGATGATCCAATACAAGCGTCTCGACGAAGAAGAACGCTATCGCATTGACAGCCAAGCGCTTAAAGAAATCCGCAGAATGGAGGAACTGGAGGAATCGTTAACTTCCGAGCCTGATTCTGAATACCGATTCAACGACAGCCCCTTCTTCTTCAAGTTCGTCGATACCAATCGACGACCGCCACAGAATAATCAGCTCGTTCCGGGGCACTATGTTCCCCTTGGCATAGTGAAAAGATACATCGGCTCCGAAGCCTATAAAAAGCGCGGAGGAAAGACCTTGCATAAAGGTTCTTTCGCCCATCTGACCAATGACACGATGATCGCTCTGATGACAGACCATTGGATCGGTACCACCAAGATGGGATCCCGGTCATTGCTGTCATTGATTTCGCAATCTCGCCGGAAAGGCCGGACACCAGTCATTGCCGCCAACATGCTCTCAGCCACACATCAATAACAAAGCCATGTAAAACGCATCCAAATTACTTCCACACCATCAATCCCCTGTTGTCCGCCGCTGATTCCGCGGGACTGCACGAGGATGGCCGTATGCGTGGGCATGGCGGTGGGCCGTGCCGTTCCTGTGCGGAGGAGTGCGGCTGTGGATTTGATGAACCAGGTGCTGGAGTTGTTCGTGAAGTTCGCGACGATTGGCGGCGGCCTGTGGCTGGTGTGGGGCGCGGTGACGTTTGGCGGCGGTTTGAAGGACCATAACGGGCCGCAGACGCAGTCGGGTCTGTGGCAGATCGTGGGCGGCGGCATGATCATCGCGGCGGCGCAGATCTTCAGCGCCGTGGCCTTGGGCTGAGCCGGTTTGAGGCATCGGGGATCCCGGCATGGAGGATTTCATCGTTGCGATGCTCAACATGATCGGGGGCGGTGGTGCCGGTTCGATAGCCACGGGCATGCTGTCGCAGGGCCCGGAGACGTGGAATCCGGCGCTTTACCAGTTGGCCGTGAACGTGCATGACGTGGCGGTCAAGCCGTTGACCTCGGTGGTTCTGGCGGTGGTGTTCACCTTGGAGCTGGCGCGTAATTCCACGCGCATCGAGTCCGACCGCGAGTTGGGCGTGAAGATCGTGGCGGGCACGTTGTTCAAGGTCGCGCTGGTGTTCCTGGCGGTCCGGAACGCGGGATTGTTCCTGCGCGCGTTCGATTCGGCCACCCAGTTCCTCATGCAGGGCGCTTCCTCGCAATTGTCGTTCGATGCGGCCGGCGCCGGCGGCCAGCTGGGCGATCTGATGCGGGAGCAGGTCGAGGACGCCGGCATGATGGGGCAGGCGGCATTGTTCTTCCTGCTGGCGATTCCGTGGCTGGTCTCGCAGCTCGCGGCGGTGGTGTTCACCGTGGTGCTGTACATCAGGTTCATCGAATTGTATGCGCTGACCGCGTTCCAGTCGCTGCCGTTCGCCTTGCTGGTGCACGAGGACACCAAGCCGGTGGGCGTGGGCTATTTCAAGGCCTATGCGCGCACGTCGCTCAACGCGGTGTGCGTGTTCGTGTGCCTGGTGTTCTATCAGCGCATCGTGATCGACGCGGTGCGTCTGCCCGAGGGCGATGGGTCGGGGATGGTGTCGTGGGTGACGGGCAATTTCGGCAACCTGCTGATGGCGGGCATCCTGTTGTTCTTCGTGATCGCAGTCTCCCAACGTGTCAGCCGGACGATCGCGGGCGGCGAGTGAGCATGACGGGGATTCAAGGAGGAGCTTGATGGCGTTGCAGATGCGCGTGTATGCGGAGATCGCCAGCGTGGAGGCGAAGGTCATGTGGGGCATGGGATGGCGGCAGTTGGCCGCCTCTGCGCTCATGCTCGTTCTGGGAGGCGGCGAGGTCGCCGTGTTCTTCCTGCTGCTGGGCCAGCCCGATCTGGGCTCGTACTTGTTGTTCGTGGTGTGTCTGCCGCCGGCGTTGTGGGGCTGGTGGCGTCCCAAGGGGCTGAAGCCGGAACGCTATCTGGGCTACATGCTCCGCCAGCGCTTCGGCGGGAACTTCCACACGCTGGAGGATTTGGAGCCGGCCAAGTGGCCTGCGAAACCGTCGTTGAGGGAACGAGCCCTCCGCAGGGGCGCGGGAAGGAGCAAGCGTGGCCGTTGAGAGCAAGGAACGCGAGTATGGCAGGCGTATGAAAAGGAAGGGCGGCGGGTCCGCCAAGGTCGCACGGTCGAGCAGGGAGTTGGTCGCCTATGATTCGATGCTGCCCGGTGGCGTCGCCTATCTTGGGCAGGACCGTTGGAGCGTGACGCTGCGCATCAGCGACATCAGCTATCAGATCGCCTCGCAGGACGTGCAGATGGATGTGGTGGAGCATTGGGGCCGGTTCCTCAACTCGGTGGGCGAGGGCATGGGCATCCAGGTCACAGTGATGACCCGGACATTGGACCCGGAATCGGCCGGCCAGGGGCTGGCGATGGGCGTCAATGGCGATGGCCTGGATGCGTTACGCGAGGATTTCGACCGTCATGTGCGCCGCAAACTGTCGGGCCAATCGAGCGGCACCGTGTGCGACAAGTACCTGACGCTGACCCTTGCGGAGCAGGACGGCCAGCGGGCCGTGGCCACGCTCAACCGAGCGGCCTTGAGAGCCATCGCGCAATTGCGTTCCGTGGGCGGCTGCCGTGGCTCCAAGCTCAACCGCACGGAACGGCTCAAGGTGCTGCACCAGGTGCTGCGTTCCGGCGTGCGTTTCACGTTCGACGAGGATGCGTTCTCCCGTTCGCATGGCCTGTGCACGAAGGATTATGTGGCCCCGTATGCCATCGACACGAGCGACCGGCGTCGGGTCAAGCTGTGCTCGGGCACGCGCGAGACGTGGCATCAGTGCCTGATGGTGCGCGATTTCCCCGAGTGGCTTTCCGACCAGCTGGTCGCCTCCCTGACGGACATCAAGGCCGACATCATCGTGAGCGTGCATCTGCGGCCCCATGCGAAGGCCGAGGGGCTGCGGCTGGTGAACCGCAAGATCGCGGAGATGGACATGCAGGCCATCGACGAGAGGCGCAGGAACCGCCGCCAGCATCTGCCCGAGGACCTGCTGCCGCATGATCTGGAGGAAAGCATGGGGCAGGCCAGCGAATTGCGCCGTGACCTGGAGTATAACGGCGACCGGCTCATGGACACGCTCATGGTCATCGATGCCGCCGCCGACAGTCCCGAGCGGCTGGCGCAGGTCGTGCGCGAGGTGGAGGCCACGGTGGACGGCCAGTCATGCGTGGCCGAATCCCTGACCTACATGCAGGTCGAGGGATTGAACGCGGCGCTGCCCCTGGGCAATCCCCTGCCGCCGATGAGACGGACCCTGACCACGTCCAGCGCCTCGATACTCGTCCCGTTCACCAGTCAGGAGCTGTGCCAGCCGGGCGGCGTGTTCCACGGCGTCAACGCCAGGAGCGGCAACCCGCTGGTCATCGACCGCACCCTGGGCATGAACGGCAACGGGTTCATCCTGGGAACCACGGGAAGCGGCAAGAGCCAGGCCGCCAAGAACGAGATCACGCAGACGTTCCTGCTGCGTGAGCAGGACGATCTGATCGTCATCGACCCCGAGCGTGAGTTCACGCCCCTGTGCGACAGGCTCGGCGGCCAGCGCATCGAGATCGGCGAACGCTCCCACAATCACATCAACGCGCTCGACATCGAGTACGCGGACGATTCCGAGGGCGATCCCATCCGGGGCAAAAGCGCGAGCGTGCTGAACATGGTCGAGGCGCTGATCGGCGGCGCGGACGGCATCGACAAGGCCCAGCGCAGCCTGATTGACCGCGCGGTCACGCAACTCTACCGCGAGCACCACGAGAAGCCCGACCGGCCCGCGCCGACCCTCGTCGATCTGACGGAACGCTTGGACCGGTTGGGAGAGCCGGAGGCCGTGGATGCGGCGCGCGCGTTGGAGATCTACGCCACCGGCAGCCTGGATGCCTTCGCGCATCCCACGAACGTGGACACCTCGAACCGGCTGCTGGTCTACGACGTGTCGGGGCTGGGCGCGGAATTGAAGACCTTCGGCCTGATGGTCGTGCTCGATCAGGTGTGGAACCGCGTCGTGCGCAACCGCGCCCAGGGACGGCGCACATGGCTGTGGGTCGATGAGTTCCATCTGCTGTTCTCCAACCCATATGCGGCCGAGACGTTCCTGCGCATCTACAAGCGGGCACGCAAATGGGGGTTGTCGCCCACCGGCATCACCCAGAACATCGAGGAACTGCTGGCCAATCCGGCCGCCCGGCTCATGCTCGCCAACAGCGACTTCCTGCTGTTGATGAACTAGAATCCCACCGACGCCGACGCCCTGTGCGATCTGCTGAAACTCTCGGACGAGCAGCGCGGCTTCTTCACCGGCATCCAGCCCGGCCAAGGCATGGCCAAGTCCGGCACCGCGTTCATCCCCTTCGACGGACGACTCGACACCGGCAGCCTGCTCTACCAGCTGTACACCACCAAATTCGAGGACCAGCATCCATGAACAAGCCCCAGCCCATCGGACGGCCAAGCCAAACCACGCAAACCTCCGGCTCAGCGCCCCGAAAGCTGCGCGCCGGCCGACCCATCGGGCTTAAGGGCGAGGACGCCTCGCCGTTCTCCGGCAACGCCGCCCATGCTCCGAAGACCGCCGAGCGGCCGTCCAAGCCGGTGTTGGTCAGGCCAAGCCGGTCCGATGGGTCAGGCCGGATGCCGCTGTGTCATCTGTCGAGGGCAGCGGAGGAGACCTTCTCGTTTCTGCAAACGCAGGTTTCAAGCGATGATACGGACGCGATCGATGGCGAGGCCCTCGGCCGTTCTTCCGCTTCCACTGCTTCCCGAGTCATGTCGCCGCGAGGCAAGAGCCGTCGGTCCGGCAAAGTCCATGCGGCGCGTCGCGGCAACATGCGTGGAGGCCGTTCCATACCAACTCAAAACGCACTCCGGAAACGCACGGGCCCTGTTCTAGCCAGAGGCGGCCGAGCACGGCGGACAGTCCGTTCCGGTGCCGGTTCCTCGATGCGAGCGATGCAATGGGTCGTTCGGACTATGGCCCGTTCCATGATGGCGGCCAAGGCGGCGGTCATGGCTACGGTGTCGGCGGCCGCCGGCCTGCCGTTGCTGGTCGTCGGCGCGATCGTCATGCTCATGGTCAGTCTGTTGATGTGGCTTATCCCGACCGTGGCCGTGGGCGGACAATCCACCTGCCAGGCCAGCGTCGTCGAGGTGCCCGAACAGGCCAAGCCCTGGGTCGAACGGGCCGCCCAATCCAGTGGATTGGGCGCTGATTTCATCGCCGCTCTCATGCGCCGCGAGTCCGGGTTCGACCCCGAGGCGTATGCCGACGACAGCAACGGAGGCACCTGGGGCCTGTTGCAGCTCAACCGCAGCGTGTGGCGTGGCGTGCATCCCGAAGGCGCGGACCAGACCCCGCCCAAGGCATCACCGATCCAAACGTCCACGCCCAATACGGCGGCATATATCTCAAGAACCGGCTCGAAGGCGTCAGACAGCTCAAAGCCAGCCATCCCGACGCGCAATTCGCCCGGCTATCCGACCTGGAGGCCTTGGTCATCGCGCACAACGCGGGCGAAGGCAACCTAATGAAATATCCCGACATTCCGAACAGCACCAAGGAATATCTGGACGAAGTGCGGCCCGCCATCAACGCCGGCGGCTCATGCTCGACCACGGCCGGAGCCACCATCGGCAACCTCAGCCCGCCCCTGGTCGCCGATGGCACCAGCATCGACATCGACGCCAGCGGCGTGCCCGTGGCCTCGATCAACTCGTACAGCGTGGGCCAATGCACCTGGTGGGCCGCCGCCCGACGGCAACAGATCGGCAAACCGGTGGACCCCTACATGGGCCACGGCTACATGTGGGCGGCCAGCGCCGAGCAACACGGATACCCCACCGGCGGCACCATCCAACTGGGCGACGTGATGAGCTTCGAGCGAGGAGTGCTGGGCGCCAGCGGCGAATACGGGCACGTCGCCATCGTCGAGGAAATCCACGAGGACGGCTCCATCCTCATCAGCGAATCCGGCGGCGGCCAACGCCGCGCCTGGGCACGCCTGCTGACACGCGAGCAAGCCGAGAACCCTGGCATCACCTACATCCACTGACCCACAGCCCTCACCGAGAAAGGAGCGGAAAGCATGCCACGCATCAACCCACGGCTCGATCCCCACGAGCTCGCCGACCTCATGGCCGACCCCGAGCACTGGGACCTACTCGACCAAGTTCCTCGGCACCCGGCCGCATGGCCTGATTTCGCTGAATGGGCCGAACTCACGCTCAGCGACCCCTCGGCAGCCGGAGCGCCACCCGAACCGCCGACAGGCGCACCTCGCAAACGGAGGCTCCGCGCCATCCAGCCGATCCTATGGGAGGAAAAGGAACCCGAAACGGACGAATCGGATAAATCGGGCAATTCCGCTGCCTCTGATTCCTTGGCAATCGCGGAATCCGAGTCCCCTGACCAGAGCACAGCATCTTCTTCCGTCTCCGACATGTCGGAGGCAGAAGAAGTATTCACCGGCGATTCGACGGCGGACGAAACCGAGGAGCCACCCATCAGGGTGCGTCGGCGCATCCCGTGGGCACGTATCCTAGCCCTGACCGCCGTCATCATCCTGGCCGGTGTCCTGGCATCGGTGACCATCATCGTGGGGCAACGTCATGTCCATGCGCAGGCACTCGCATCATGCAATCAAGCAATCCAACAATCAAACAAGCTATACGGTCAATGGAACGCAGCCCTAGACGCTGCCAAGCCATTGCTGGCATTGGGTGACACCGACGTGACCGATCCCGAGGCACTGGTCTCCCTACGCAAGATGGCCGAACATCACGTGACGAACGAAATTCCTCACTGCGCAGCGGACCTCTCCACGGTACATCTCGAAGAGAGCGCCCACACTGCGGACGCGCGCAACAAGCAAACGAAGACAGCCCTCGACGAACTCTCGAAGGCGGCCACCGCCGTCGAACAATCGCAACAGGAACGTAGACTCACCGATGCCGAGACGAAGCTCTCCGACGCCATCACCCAAGCCGAAGACCTCTACCAACGCGCCGAGGCCAACACCGACGTTAGCGCTAACGAGACGCGCGTATCGCTCGGATCCCAACTCGACGCCGCCCGCAACACCCTGCACACCACCACCGACATCACTACCCTGAACAAAGCAGCAGGCGACCTCAATGCCCTCACCCAGCGGCTCTCCGACGCCATCAAACAAGCAGAAGAAACGCCATCCGCGCCAGCCGAGCCTTCCGGGACATCCAAATCACAGTCCGCGCCCATCCAGCGGCAGCCATCAACCAACACCACTCACTCGGCGCCAGCATCTCCCGTCATCCCTCAGCCCACACCTCAACCGTCTCCCTCAGCCCCATCGTGGGATGTGCCAAGCACCGACTCTCCCTCCACCTTCCCCGACACTTTATGAAATGATTAATCGAAGCTAGTAAACGCTGTTCAAGCGTCGCTGCTGATTGAGTCACTGACATTCCAGCATCTTTTGCTCAGGATGGAAACAAATCAGAGGGTTCGAACATTGTCCGGTATCTGTCGGCCGACAACGTAGTCGCACAAAATGTCCGTAAATGGTGCGAAAAAGATAAATATCATATCAGCTTTCATACGTCGTGCCTAAACTGGATGACGGTTATGGTCTGTCGTAGAGATGGAAACGATTGGAACAACGGAGGTGCGTCATGGATCATGCTGAACTCATGCGTGAAAACTCCGCGCTGATTGCTTTGCTCAGGACTTGCGAGAGGCCAGACACTTGGACTTCCATTGCCAACGATTGTGTGCTCGAAGGCAGCGCGGAACGCTTGCTTCTGCACAAGATCGATCCCTCATCGCATCCGCTGTTGCGTGATGATGCCGATGGTGACGATATGCAGGGCACGTTGCTGGATGACGTCGGACTCAGTGCTGAACAGGTCAGGCAGCTAGAGGACGCTCGGAACGAATCTGTTCAGAATCTTGAAGATTGGCGTAGTCAGGGCTTTGATTTCGTGTCGGTGTTCGACACGAGGTTTCCCGAACGGTTGCGCGCCACCATCGACGTACCGCCGTTCCTGTTTGCCAGCGGCGATCTGAAGGCCGATGATCTGGGTGTCAGTGTCGTCGGTTCGCGCCATTGCACTCCCGAGGGTGCGCGCTTCGCCGTGGATTGCGCTCATATGCTGGTCGAACGAGGACTGACCGTCGTCGCCGGCCTGGCCAAGGGCATCGACACCTTCGCCCACCAGACAGCGTTGAACGATGGAGGCCGCACTGTGGCGTTCATCGGCACCGGCATCGACCGGCAGTATCCGGCCGAGAATCGTGACCTGCAGCATGAGATCGAGGAACGAGGGCTGGTGCTTTCGCAGTTTTGGCCCGGCGCCCAGCCGACCAAGCAGTCGTTCCCGATGCGCAACGCCCTGATGTCCGGTTACGGCGTCGCCACAATTATCGCGGACGCCGGCGAGCATTCCGGCACACGAGCCCAAGCGCGTCAGGCGCAGCGTCATGGCCGCCCCATCATCATCAACCGCATGGTGCTCGATAAGGCCCAATGGGCCCGCGACTTGGAAAACAGGCCTGGCGTGTACATCGTCGATGACGTGGTGGGGGCCAGCCGGGCGCTGGATCGCATCTTCTACGTCAACGACAACGTGGACGACCTCATCGAAGCCGTACTCGCCGAGGAATCCGCCACTGTATGAGCGATTTGATGCGCCCGAGCGCTTATCAACGTCTGGAGCTGGCAAAGGCCGCGCGCATGGGCAGTTACGCGCCCTGCGTCATCTATAGCAGCACGCAGAACCATGTGTGCCCGTTATGTGGTGGTCCCAAGAACGCTTCATACGCATTGTGTCTGGCATGTGATGCCGAAGCCCAACAAGCTCGCGCGCTGCGACCCGGTGGCGTCAGTCTCGCTGATACCGTGCGGTTCGGTCATTACGCTTGTAAAGGTGAGCAGATGTACCGTGTCATGCAGGGCTACAAGAATGCCACCAATCCAGCGGCAGCCGAATACCAGACGGATATCAAGTACATCGCAGCCGACGCCTTGGCGGTGCACTACCCCTGCATAGGCCGGTTTACCGGCAGTATGCCGACCGCATGGGCAACGATTCCCTCCACTCAATCCAGTCGTAATTATGGGAAGCGCCATATCCTGACCGATTTGGTCGCACCGTTCATGGCCCATTCGAAAATCCCGCAGCTTCATTTGAACGCGAACGCAGGGAAAGTGCATAACCGTATCAATCCGCAGATTTTCTCACTCGCGCCGGAATCACAACATCTGGACCTTGCGCATGTTCTGCTGATCGAAGATTCATGGGCAAGTGGAGCGACCGTGCAATCCGTCGCTGCGATGTTGCGCCTTCACGGGGCAGCATATATCACGGTGTACTGCATGGCCCGCATTATTGATTTGTCTTGGATCGAGCGTTCCCTCGGCAAGAACGTAGCCGACGGATACCGCCAACTGACTTATCAAAACCGCTGCCCCTGGTCGCTGGATCATCACTTCGTATAGGGTGTCTGTTCATGCCTCGACGGCTGAACCCCTCAAAAAGAAAAGATGTTTACCCCGAATCTCGGTCTGTTAGCTTGTAGAGGAAAAGGACATCTCACCTCGTAACAACACCTAGTTTTTTAGCATTGGCATGGCGGAAAACTAAGTTGAATTGCTTTGAGTAATAAGCATATAACTACATCTGCGACAGTGCTGTCCAATCCGCTTCGGCACACCATAATTCTATTTGATCTTTACCAAACAAAAAATTTGGAGCATGCTGCAGATAACGAAGGAAAGATGAGGCATTTCTTGAATACCAAAAACGTGGGTTAGTCGAAGATGAAGTTGCTACGTAACCGATTCGTGCACGAGAGATCATTACTGAAAGAACTCTCGCTTCCTCATCTATAGCCTCTTCACTTTTAGCCTTATAGAACGGTATGGTTCCTTCTTCAAGTCCTACGATAAACACCCAATCAAATTGCTGCCCTTTTCCAGCGTGCCCAGTTAAACAATGTATTCCTTTGCGCGTTGCGATAGTTTCATTGCCTTTTTTCGCATTAATACATCTCTTGACTTCTGCTATTGAGGATGCATCAGATTGTGCTAGCCGATCAAACAACCATCCACATGCATCTTCGTGTTCTTCGGATAAATTTCCATGAAAAGCGGTATACCTCTTTTTGATGAAGGACATTAATTCTTCAGGCTCTTTGCATGACTTGACTGATAATTCATCACAGATGTTTCGCAATATTTTTGCCGTTTCAGGCCTGAATAAGCCATTTCCCCAGTCAGCATAGCTAATATTATGAGATTTAAGAGTGCTCTTGACGGATTCCGCTCGGAAAGCAGTTCGGGAGATAATTCCAATTCGATGCTCAGGACAACGTTCCAAAATTAATTGACACATTCGAACAACCCATTCCGCTTCAGCATCCTCGCGATTGAATGAAGCATATGAAGAGAGCCCGCCGTTGCCCCAATGTTCCGGGAAAGCGGCGCTTAGATGCTCGCTACCAGTTCGCGGAGAGAGTGAATTGACGGCATCGAGAATGGCAGGCGAAGAACGGAACGATTTAAGAAGCTTAACTTGTTTTTCGGTATTCTTAGTAATTTCGTGAAATACGAATCTTGCGTCGCCTCCAGCGAATGAATAAATACCCTGAGCAAGGTCTCCTGCAAACGTAACTCTATCTTTGCAGAGAGCTTGAACAAGACGCAGTTGTTGATGAGTCAAGTCTTGAAATTCATCAACTAGCGCCGCAAAAAAATGATTTCTATAAAGTTTCGCAACATTCTTATTCTGCAGAATCCATAAAGCAGTTCTGATTTGATCATCATAGGTAATAATTTTTTCTTTAATCCGTTCTTTCTCGATAATCTGTGCAAGATTGCCGACCTGTCCATAAATTGTTTGAATTTTTGCTTTCACTTCTTTGTCAGTTAGACATTCAAGTTTGATTTTTTGAAGTGCCTCCCTAGCCTGCATCTTTACTTTTCTATCGCAATTAAGGGATTGCATGAATCTTCCAATCCAGTCAAAACTCGCAACAGTCCATTCGTCATCAAGTCCAATCATTTCCCTGTGTGCATTAATGATTCTCGCAGACAATCCATGGAAATTGCATACTGTGACATGCTGCCGCATGGTTTGCAATCCAATGTGTTTCTTAATTCTCTCGCTGATATTATCCTTTGCTTGATTTGTAAAAGATACAACCAGCAGCTTCCTCCCGTTCCCTGCAAAATCATAACGATTAATAAGACCCTTTGCGCGATAAGCGAGAGCTTCCGTTTTACCGCATCCTGCCGGCGCAGTAATCACCATGTTCAACGGTCGATAGTTGAAAATCCCCTGCTGCTCTTGCGTCATGACATACTCAGTGGACGTCATTTTGAAGCACCTCGATAACGCTAGAAACCTTTTCTGCGGAATCTTTAGTCAAGGTTTCACTAGCAATTACAGCACAAGCAATTTTATTTCTCTTGTGTCTACAGAATGATGCAAGCTGATCTTCATCTGGAATGCTTGCATCATCAGTAATGGCACAAGTCTGCAGCACCTCTGGGCTAAACAAACTCGACTCACCAAGTTTGTCCCATAGTTTAGCTGCCCCGATAGCGGAGACATATTCATCTTCAAGGTCAATCCTTGAGACATATACGGCTTTCGAGGCGAGATTATTAACCTGAACACCTAATGATCTCGCTGTATAAGCTTCGGCATCTTCGTCAATCAGAACGCTAACCTGCATGCCGAAACCGTTCTCTCCAAAGATGTTCATTACGTGAGGCATTTCCTTACATCCACCGGCTTCAAGGAGCTCTATGCCGTCTCTTTCCAAATGCCGTCCGGTTAGCTCAGCGACTTTTTCTACTAGCATTCTGTCTGATTGCCCTTCAACAGCAATGATGCGTTTTGCTGTCAAAAGCTCAATTCTACTGCTTATCCACCATCTTGCTAGCGCTTTTTGATCTCCCTGAAGGAACCCCTGACGCGGCTGTACGGGAATGAGTCCATCCCGAGTTACCACTATATTGTCAGGATTAAACTCGCCAGCAACAACTCCAGAATGCGTTGCGATAACTAGCTGCCGCCCCATGCTCAACAAAATACGCATCAAATTACGCTGGGCAGATGGGTGAAGATGAGTCTCTGGCTCGTCAATGGCGATGATTCCGTCTGAATTCAGCAAATTAAATACGGCGAAGGCAATCAACGCCTTTGTACCGTCTGACTGTTCAGTAGCTTGTCGTACAACTCCGGATCTACTCTTTATTTGTAATCTCACATCGCTCAGCAGATTTCCATCAATTGCTGCTCCGGGAATGAAACGGAGATCAGTAGCGTCCACGCCGCCTGCCAATGCCGGGTTCAACTGCAGTGCCAAGGATTTTAAAGCTCCATCAAAGGCACTTGAAGTATCAATTGCATTGCAGAGCGCGCTGATGGCTTCTTCTATTTTCGTCTTATCACCCGACGCGTTAATTTCCTTAAGATAATCATCGACAATAGTCCTCCGCCCTGAATTTAGAGACTTAGCTGAAAAATCCGATGGAATTAGGTTCCATCTAATACTTTTGAGCTGTGATGAACTCAATGTGCCGTTGCCTACACCTTTAGGACAATAACGGCTAATCGTAAGATCCTCGCCATCGAAGATCGCTTCCAGTCGAATTGTCAAAGATCCGTCGGAAGCATCAACTTCGTCTGGGAAAAATGAGAACTCATTCTCATTAAGATTTGTTAGCTTTGCTTCAATAATGAGCGGACGTTCCATGTTCCTAAAATCTGCACTGCTGATACTGTAATACAGTTGCTGCATGGTTTTGCCCAATAGCAGATCAAGACATCTAATTAATGAGCTTTTCCCGCTTCCGTTAGGCCCTACGAGTATCAGGTTCTCTCTAACATCCAGGGTGCAGTCGATTAGCCTACTGTGATTTCTAACAATCACCGAAGATATCTTCATCGCTCTTACAAACTCCTAATCAAACATGACATCTCTCAGACTGTCCTACCACACTAGTATCTGAGAGCAACCTCTCGTGCATGTTGATGAATCTTTGAGCTTCCCTAACTACTGTTCAACGGATAACCTATCAGATTTGATTCGTTGATGCACTTGCCTACTGTCCGCATAGGGATAGTTCTCCTTCCTAGTCCGTCAGTTTGTGGCTGAGGAAGGGTGGTAGGCCTCGTAGCAGGTAGACGCATTGGTCGGTGTCGAGACGGCCGAGTTCGTCGGGTGTGAGGAGTTTTCTAGCGTTCTTGCGGACGCTGCGGCTCCAGGAGCCGTTCATGCCTTTGGTTTCGCTGGTTTCGATGACGTCGATGGTTTGGTCGCCGAGCCGGTCGCTGATGGTTTTGGTGGTGGATGCCTCGTTGCCTCCGAGGAAGAGCCAGCTGTCGCAGTTGCCGGCGATGGTTTCCCAGTCGTCTTTATACAGGCTTTTGCCTTGGGAGACGGTTTGCAGGATGATCGAGCAGCTGATGCCACGCGAGCGGATGGTGGCGACGAGTCTCACGAAGTTCGGGATTTTGCCGATGTTGGCGAACTCGTCGAGCAGGCAGTGCACATCGCGGCCGAGCCGGCCACCATCCGCGTGGTCGGCTTTCCTGACCAGAGTCTCGAAGAGGCATTGGTAGAACACGCTGGCCAGGAAGCCGAACGCCGCGTTGGTGTCGGGCAGTTCCAGATAGACCACGCGCTTGCCTTCATCCAAAGCCTCCAAGTGGATGTCGTCGCCGGAGAGGATGCGGCGCACCTCGCGCACTTGCAGGGGCGCGAGGTGGACGCCGGTGGTGATGATGATGCTTTTCTTGGTTTCTCCGGCGCCTTTGAGGAACGTGTTGTATTGGGCGCAGGCGAACGCCAGGCCTTCGAGCATGTCGCGAGTCTGCTCGTCGTAGTCGTCCTCGTGGGCGCGCATGGCGGCGATTTCGACGCGGGTTTCGGCGAAGAGGGCATCGACGATGAACTCGCGTTCCTCGTCCTGTTCGCTGGCTCCCATCTGGTCGAGCATGTCGGTGACGTGGTTGAGCGTGGGTTCGTCCTCGGTGTAGTGGACCCATGCGATCAGGGCGGACAGCAGCGCTTTCTCGGCGTCTTCCCAGAAGCCGTCGCCGTTTTTGCGGTCGCCGGTGGCGTTGGTCACGAGGTTGTCGGTCAGGCGCAGAATCGCCGACTGGGGTTCGGTCGGGTCGATGTAGCGCATGGGGTTGAACCGGTCGGAACGTGCGAGGTCCACGAGGTCGAGCGCGTGCACCGTGTAGCCGCGCGCCTTCATCGGAGATTCGGTGTCTCGTTTGAGTTCGCCCTTGGGGTCGGTGACGGCCCAGTTCATGTCCGCGCCCAGGAGATTGGGTTTGACGTAGTAGCGGGTCTTGCCGGAGCCGGACGAGCCGAGCAGCAGCACGTTGAGGTTGCGCAGGGTACGCCGCGTGTCGGTGGAGAGCCGTTCGGTGCGCGTGAACCGTAGATTGTGGGCCGGGTCGGGGTCGATGAACGGTTTGATGTCACGCGGGCCGGCCCAGTGGGCCGAGCCGTGTTCCTCGCCGTTGCGCAGGGTGAGGCGTGCCGCGCGCCTATACGCCCACGCGAGGCCTGCCACGGCGACGAGCGTCAGACCGCACAGCATGTCGGTGGGATGCGTGGAGATGTGTGATGGGGCCAGTAGGTCGAGCCGGAATCGGTCGGCTATGTCGAGCCACCCGATGCCGGCTTCCATGTCGGCGCGTATCCGGTAGCCGATCTTGTCGCCGGTCCAGAACAGGACGAGCAGGCCGAGCAAGGCGGGGAGAATGGTTTTGGCGTGGTTCATGGCTGGGCTCCTTGGATGGCGGCGCGGACGTGCCGGTCGGCTGTCAGTGTTTGCGCGGGCAGATCCCCGGCCGGTTGGCCGGAGGGCATGTCGGCGTGGTCGAGGCGTTGGCTGGCACGGTGGCGTATGTGGTCGAGCGTCTGCGCTCGTGTCATCGGAGCGGATGCGGGCGACGGAATGATGGCGCTGGCCGCTGGCTGGGTGTCGAGCGGCGTGATGTGGGCGATGCTTCCGTTCCAGGCGATCAGGCAGTCGGCTTGGGCGCACATGGCTGCCAGCACCCTTCCGATTGGTTCGGTGACGGAGAACGCGGTGATGCCGGCCGGCGGCGGGATGCGGCCGGTCAGGGCGAGTTTTGTGGGCATGATGGGGGTCATGCGTCTGTCTCCGTGTCGAGGCTGGTGGACAGGGCGATTTCGTCGGCCAGCACGAACGCTCCATTGGAATCGGAGGCGAGGGTGCCGTGTGTCATCGTGCGCATGCCTTGTCGGGCGGGATGGCTCCTCAGCCACACGATGCTTGGCCCGTCGGCTTTGACGCGCACGCCGATGGGCCCCATGTCTTCCACGGGATCGGTCAGCACGCTCAGCCACACTGCGGCGTGGCCTTCGTCGTCGGGTTCGGCGCGCATGTCCTCGCTCAGGGTGCCGCGCAGCCAGACCTGCACGGCCGTGATCTCTTTTTCAGCGCGCATGGCCGCCTCTGGTCTTCGTCGCGGCCTCCGTTCCCTTCATATCGTTTCGTTGGCCGGCGCGTCGGCGTATGCCCTCCAGAGCCTCGCCCTTGCCCTTGCCTTTGGCAGGCTGCCGGGCTTGGTCGGCCGTGATGATGGGTCCGGGCAGCGCGTAGCCTCGGTCAATCGGCATGATGCCTTCCTCTCCGTCCAGATCGATCGCGGGTATGGCGCCCACGGTCAGTCGGATCTGTTCGGTGGCGTCGCCGTGCTCGTGCCGGTCGGCGATGATGCGTTGCACGGTGTCCTCCAGGCCGGCGGCCAGATCGGTGGAGTCGTCGGGCATGATGCAACCGTATTCGGGCGCGCCCCAGTTCGTGCCGGTGCCCTCGATCGCGTAGCGTTCGATGTGCTCGCCTTCCTCCAACATGTTCTCCAGACGGAAATCCGGCACCGGTGCGGGCGGGTCGAGCGCGTCGAGCAGTTCTCGCAGCTCGCCACGGTCATACCGGTTGGCGTCGGGCACGCCGTTGGCCAGGAGGAACCCGTGCTCGCCCAGAGTCACGTCGTCGCACAGGGCGCTGTCGCGGCCGAGCCAGGCCATATCCATGTACATGCCCCATCGCCCCTGCATCACGCGGGCTAGGTCGGGGTCGCGTTCCACACAATGCCAGGCGTACAGTTCGTCCAGATCATCGATGTTCGCCGGGTCGATGCCGGCGGGCGGATCGTATTCGCACCAGTCGATGTCGTCGCATTGGACGATGAGGTTCGCCAACGACAATGGCGTGGACTGCACGAGTGTGTCGGCGGCCATGCGCACCCGTTCGATCATGCCAGGCGACTCGCGTTCGAACACCTGGGCCGCGCGGGCCAGCAAGTTCAGGTCATCCAGGTTCTCGTACTCGTCGGGCCGGTAGTCCAAGGCTTCGAGCAGACCGTCGTACTCGTAGTCGTGGATGGCGTATTCCTCGTACACGCGCCCCGTGGCCCGTGCCTCGGCCGCCTCCGGCCCCAGGCCCACAGTGTCGCGCAGGAACCGGTTCAGCTCTTGTTGGGGCATGGGCAGGCTGGCCCAGCCTCCTTTGAGCTCGCCCTCGACGTACTTGCCCAGATTGCCCACCCACACGCGGATGCCCAGATCGTCTTCCGTTTCCATCGTCACCGGCTCCTCGTCTGCCGGGGCATGGGCGTGGCGTCGGCCTGCATGGAACCGGTTCGCGCCGAAGCGCGTTGGCGGATGCCGTCGAGCGTGGACGTGCGACCCTGCGCGCGCTCCGTCGGCCCG
>CXVL01000050.1_pt1 | contig 32479 bp, 26 predicted proteins | sample 940841 | NCBI WGS metagenome assembly CXVL01 (sample SAMEA3493526, study PRJEB9703) | human gut metagenome | biome: ENVO:mammalia-associated habitat; material: ENVO:feces | place: Bangladesh | collected 2010-01-06
GGCGCGCGGAGCGTGGAAGCCCTGCTTTTCGAACTCGTCGGCAATCTTCTGGGCGACTTCCTGAGAACGGCCCTTATCAACCAGAGCGATGATGGAGCCGCCGAAGCCGCCGCCGGTCATACGCGCACCGTAGGCGCCGTTCTTGCGGGCCACGTCTACGGCGATGTCCAGCTCGGGGACGGTGACCTCGTAGTCGGCGGCCAGCGAATCGTGGGAAGCGTTGAACAGACGGCCCGCAGCCTTGATGTCGCCCTGAGCGAAGGCACGCACGAAGGAACGCACGCGCTCGATTTCGGTGACGACGTGGCGCACGCGCTTCTTCATGGTCTCGTCAGGCAGGGCGTCAAGCGTTTCCTTGAGGGCCTGGAACTGGTCATCGGCCTTGGAGATGCCGTCGGCGGTAACGCGCAGGTTGGCCACACCGAGAATCTTGGCGGCTTCCTCGCAGGTGGCGCGACGCTGAGCGTACTGGCCATCGTTGAGCTGGTGCGGAGCCTGGGTATCGACCACAAGCAGCTCGAGGTTGTACTTGTCGAGGTCGAACTCCTGCTGGGAGACGTTCTCCAGCGGAGTCAGCTCCGGACGGCAGTCAAGCAGCAGCGCGTGGCCTTCGGTGCAACGCATGGAAGCGTTCTGGTCAAGGCCGCCGGTGGAGGCGCCGGCCATCTCGTTCTCGGACTTGATGGCGGCGTTGATGAGGGTCACACGGCCGGCGTCGGAATCGCCGTAGCCAAGGCCGTACACGTCGTCCAGAGCCAGAGCGGTGGAGCAGGTCATGGCGGCGGAGGAGCTCAGGCCGGAGCCCAGCGGCACGCAGGAGACGAAGGCGGCATCAAAGCCCTTGACCTTGTCGAAACCAGCCTGACGCAGCGCCCAAGCCACACCGGTCGGGTAGGCGGACCAGCCGTCCACGCCACGGGCCTTGAGGCCATCGAGATCAGCTTCAGCGACCTTGTCGGGAGCCACGCCGGAGACGACGCGAACCTTGGTGTCTTCGCGCGGCTTCAGGGCGATGAAAGTGCGGTGCGGCAGAGCGATCGGCAGGCACAGGCCGGCGTTGTAATCGGTGTGCTCACCGATCAGGTTCACACGGCCCGGAGCAGCCCACACGCCCTCGGGCGCAGCGCCGTAGGTGTCCACAAACAGCTTGGTGGCTTGCGAGACGCCCTCTTCATGGGTCAGCGGCTCAATGAATTCAACAGCAGACATTGGTGTTTTTCTTTCTATCAGTCGGCGATATCGATGGAGCCGAGCTCGTGGAAGCGCTTGGCGATGAGTTCCGGCGTGGTGTCGGAGATCCAGGCGGCCATGCCGGATTCGGAGCCAGCGAGGTACTTGATCTTATTGGCAGCACGACGGAAGGAGAAGAACTGCAGGTTCAGGCGGTAGTTCTCACGGCGAGCGTCGTGAATCGGGGCCTGGTGCCATGCGGCGATGTACGGCAGGTCCATGCCCTTGCCGTCGCCCTTGTCGAAGAACGCGTTGCCGCGCTTCAGGAGGTGCGAGTACATGGAGGCAAGGTCCCAACGCTCTTCGTCGTTGAGCTCGTCCAAGGTGAGCACGTCGCGAACCGGAGCCACGTGGACCTCAAGAGGCCAGCGGGCGGCGGCCGGCACGTAAGCAACCCAAGAGTGGTTACGCATCACAATGCGCTCGCCAGCCTCGAGCTCGGCATTCATGATGTCCTTAAGCAGGTTGCCACCGGTCTTCTCGTGGTAGGCCTCGGTGTGCTGGAGTTCCTTCTCCATCTTCGGGGCGATGAACGGGTAGCAGTAGACCTGACCATGCGGGTGGGCAAGGGAGACGCCGATCTCCTGACCGTGGTTCTCGAACGGGAAGATCTGCTCGATGCCCTCCATCTTGGAGATTTCAGCGGTACGGAAGGCCCATGCCTCGACCACGGTACGCAGGCGGGACACCGGCAGGTCAGCCGGCAGGCCGTTCTCGTTCGGATCGAAGCAGATGACTTCGCAGCGGCCGGCGGCCAGCTTCTTTTCCCACAGCGGGTTGCCGTCAACGTAGGTCACGTCCTCGGAAACGCCAGGCACGCGCACCATGGAGGGGAAGCGGTTCTCGAACACCACGACGTTGTAATCGGTGTCCGGCACCTCGCCGTCCTGATACGGGTCGCCGGGCTTGCGGGCGGCCAGCGGGTTGCCCTTGGCGGTGGCGCCGGGGCCAGCGGTGATCGGGCGGTTCATACGCGCGGTGGCCATCGGAATCCAGTCACCGGTCAGCGGGTCGCGGCGCATCTGCGGAGCGGCGTACGGCACTTCGTTGCCGTCGGCGTCCAGGTGCGGGGCAAAACGGTAGTCCAGCGGGCGCGGATCCTTGAGCTCGCGGGTCTTGGCACCGGAGACGAACTCGGGATCGTCGTCCAGATAGAAGAAGTCACGACCGTCGGCAAGCGTCGTCGGCGTGATGCGGATATGCTTCTTCGCGTACTCTCCGGGGATGTAGTTGGCGAAATCAGCCATGGGTGTTACTCACTTTCCTCAATGGTCTCGCTCTGGTGGGCCAGCACGAGTTCCTTTACCAAATCCTTGGTTTTGGCGGCGGAGTCAGGGTCGAGACCGTCGTCGGTGATGACCGTGTCCACCTGGTCGAAGCGCGCGAACAGCGACAGCGACGTGCAGCTCCACTTGGTGTGATCGGTCAAAACTATGGTGCGATCGGCGATGTCCATCATCGCCATATCGGTAGCGGCCTCAAGCGAGTTCGGCATGAGGAAGCCGCGGGGAATCGACACTGAATGAGTGCCGAGGAATACAGTGTTGACGCGCAGCGAGGCGACGACCTTGTCCGCAATCGGCCCGACAAGCGAGTTTGAGCGGGTGATTACACCGCCGGTGACAATCACTTCCACATCCTTGGATTCGAGGGCCTGCACCAACTCGGCCACTGGAATCGAATTGGTGAGAATGGTGATGCCGCTGGACCGCTGCGATTCGAGCAGATGCTGGGCAAAGACATAGGCCGTGGTGCCGCCGCCGATGGCGATCACGTCGCCAGGAGCCACGTATTTGATAGCTTCCTGGGCAATGGCATCTTTCAGACCGATGTCCATCTGGGACTTGACGGAGAACAGAGGCTCGCTCAGCAAGGTACTAGTGGTCACCGCGCCGCCATGGACGCGCTTCAACAAACCCTTGTCGGCAAGTTCGGCGATATCGCGGCGGATGGTCATCGCTGACACACCCAGCTCCTTCGATAGCGCAGTAATACGCACAGCACCGCGCGTGCGCAGCCTGCTCAAGATGAGATGCTGACGTTGTGACGAAATCATGCGAACATTATCGCACACAAAAGCTCACAAACCAAACCGGCTTGAGCGTTTTGGGGACAATTTCCCGAAAATTCCGGGCGATTCAAACCTATACTCCTGCAAAACCGCGCAAAAACGCACATTTTTCAGGACTGTCAACATGTAATGTTCCGAACTTCCTTCAGCCACCGTGCAGCACCCCCCCACGAATCTCCCCTCAGTCGCTGCGCGACAGCTCCCCTCAGAGAGGGGAGCCAAGAAAGACGAACTTAAAGAATAGGAACACCATGCTGGTCACAATCTGCTGAAACGTGAGACAATGGGCAATATGACTTACGTTTCTGAAAGCTTTTGGCACGACGCCGTCAACAAAGCCACCACTGACCTGTTCACTTTTGGCTATAAGCACATCATCAAGCCGAACTTCGTGTTCAACCATCGCCCCGATGAAGCGCATGATCAGATGATCGAATTTTGCTCCGTGGCCAAACACATGCCGCCACTGCTGTTCGCCGAGCGCATGATGCTCAACTACACCGATCCCATTCTGGAGACGAATGTGATGGGAATCGACTTCACCAACCCGTTCGGCCTGTCCGCCGGCCTCGACAAGAACTGCGAGATGCCCGTGCTGCTTGACAACGCCGGTTTCGGCTTTGAGACGGTCGGCTCCACCACCTCCCGCCCATGCCCGGGCAACGCCAAGCCCTGGTTCCATCGTCTGCCCGAATACGATTCGATGATGGTGCATGTGGGACTCGCCAACATCGGCTCGGACAAGGTCATCGAGCGCGCCGAGAAGGCATGGACCCAGGCAAACCAGATGCAGGTGTCCGTCTCGATCGCCCGCACCAACGACGACCAGTGCGGCGATTTGGACGAAGGTATCGAGGATTACTGCATCTCCATGCGCCGTGCCGCCGGCCGTACCGCAATGGTGGAGGTCAATGTCTCCTGTCCGAACACACACGTGGGTGAACCGTTCACCTCCACATCGGAGGCACTTGACCGACTGTTCACCGCACTCGACAAGATCGATCGCCCGCAGCCAACGCTGGTCAAGATGCCGTTGAATAAGCCGTGGGGTGAGTACAAGGAACTGCTCGATGTGCTGGCCGAGCACAATGTGCAAGGCTTGTCCATCGCCAATCTGCAGAAGGACCGCACCGGGCTTGAGATTCCGCGCGACTGGGAAGGCGGTCTGTCCGGCGGCCCGTGTACGCAGGCCAGCAATGAGCTGATTCGCAAAGTGTACAAGGACTATGGCGACCGGTTCGCCATCGCCGGCATCGGAGGCGTCTTCACCCCCGAGCAGGCCTATGAGAAGATTCGTTCCGGTTCAAGCCTGGTCATGTTCATCAGCTCGCTGATGTACCGTGGCCCGCAGCAAATCACCGTATTGAAGCGCGGCCTAGCCAACCTGCTGCGCCGTGATGGATTCGAGCATGTTTCCGACGCCGTCGGCGTGGACGTGAAGTAGTTTGCGAATATAGATATCCCGGCTCCCGCTGGCGGGAGCTGCCGAACACAGTGAGGCTGAGGGTGGTCGACGCATGTACGTTAACCACCCTCAGTCCGGCTTTGCCGGCCGGCTCCCGCCAGCGGGAGCCTATGTACACAACACTCAGTACGCGCCACGCACGTATTGCGGAGCGTAAGGCGCCTCGGCAACCGGCACGCCAAGCTTGTGGGCGGCACGCAATGGCCAATTCGGGTCGCGCAGCGCAGCACGGCCAATCTCCACCGCATCAGCTTCGCCGTGAATCAGAATCTTCTCCGCCTGCTTCGGCTTGGTGATAAGACCCACCGCCGTCACCGGCACGTCGGCCTTGGCACGCACCTGCTCGGCAAACGGCACCTGGTAGTTCGGCTTGACCGGAATCGAAACGCCAGCCACGATGCCGCCGGTGGACACATCCACCAGATCCACGCCATGCTCTTTGAGCATCTTGGATACCAGAATCGTCTGATCCAGGTCCCAGCCACCCGCGGCCCAATCAGTCGCGGAGATACGCACCAACACCGGCAAAGTATCGGGAACAACTCCGCGCACCGCGTCCACGATCTCCAGCAGAAAACGTGCACGACCGTTCAGATCACCGCCGTATTCGTCGTCACGCTCGTTGCTCAGCGGATCAAGGAACTGGGAAATCAAATACCCGTGAGCGGCATGAATCTCAATTGCCTGGAACCCGGCGGCGACCGCACGGCCAGCCGCAACGGCGAAGGCCCTGACGATGCCATGAATCTCATCCACGGACAGTGCACGCGGCATATCCAACCCACTAAAAGCGATTTCGGACGGTGCCACCGTAGGCCATCCACCCGCTTCAACAGGCACGCTCTGATTCTCATATCCCACTGCAAAGCATCCGGTGGAAGCCTTACGTCCAGCGTGGTTGAGCTGCACGGCTGGCACCGCTCCGGCCTCACGAATACCATCTACAATCCAGCGCCAAGCGTCAATCTGGCCGTCTTCCCACAGACCCAGATCACACGGCGAGATACGGCCTTCCGGTGCCACTGCAGTCGCCTCGGCAATAATCAGTCCAAAGCCACCAAAGGCACGAGACACATAATGCTGGTAGTGGAACGGCGTGGGTTTGCCATCACGCGCATAGGCGGAATACGTGCACATCGGCGGCAGCCAGATGCGGTTACGCACGGTAAGGCCACGCAGCTCCATCGGGGTGAACAGCCCCGGACGGTTCTTCTTGGTCTTCTTCTCTTCTTTAGCCACCGTTGTGCCTTTCTTGTCTTGGTCTGACTTATGTTTGCTGGATTTGCCTGATTTACCGGACTTACCCGATTTCCCAGAGCCTGCAGATTTGCCGCCGTCCGCCGCTGCGGCAAGCGTCACTGCCTCCAGTTCGGGCACGTCGAACCCTCGGAAATCAAAATTGCCGTGCGTCGTCTCATCGTCGCTCATCGCTCCCCTTTCCGATGCCGGTCGATGCCGGTGGTGCAGTCGGCACAATATCCGTCATTATTGTAAGACGGGCGCAGGCCCGAAAAGGCCCGCGCCCGTCAACTACGTAACCAGCAATCACATATGTAGGTAATACGTCATGTGTTACTGATCGTTCTGTGAGTTGTTCGACTCATTGTTCGTGGACGAATCATTGTTATTGTTATCGTTATTCGTCGTGGTTGACCGTCTCGTACTATGCGAACGTCCGGCAATACCGAACGTAGTGCCGCTGGTCATGTACTTCGCAACGCCTTGACCGTAGTCGTTATCAATCGGCAATTGCTTCGCATCCGCGTAGGCATTGAGGAAGTTGCGCAATGCCGGTGCTGCAATCGTTGAACCATCCCAGTAGCTGTTGTACACACCATTGATGCGGATGTTGGCAATACGATGGGAATACGGAGCCTGTGCATCACCCACCGACGCAAACGCGGCAATCTGGTTGGGAATGAACGATCCGCTGGATACGGCGAGGTCTTCGCTCGTACCGGTCTTACCGAAGGACTTACGCCCGTTGTTGAGCTGGAAGTTATGGCCCTGACCGTCAGACCTGGTCACACCCTGGTTCAACGTGTAGGCAAGTGTCTGAATAATTTCCGGATCGACCGCCTGATGGCAGTTGGCGGAAGGCACCTTCAGGTCGTTGCCGTCACCGTCGGTGACCTTGGTGATAGCGATCGGGTTGCATTGCACACCGTTCGCGGCATACACGGCGAAGATGCTGGCCATGGTCAACGGCGAAACATTCACTGAACCGACCATCATGGACGGCGTGTACGAAGAGGTCTTTTCAATGGTCTCACCGGTTCTAGCGTCATGGTAGCCGAGCTCCGTGGCGGTGTCAGCCACCTTGCACAGCTTCATGATTGTGCCCATGGAAGCCTGCGTGGTGTTGTGCGAGCGAACCAGACCGAGGAACGGACTTTCCGGATTCACGGTCGTGCCGAACGCGTTCTGCACCTTCCAAAGTTCGCTACCGCCGGTGTAGCTGCCGCAGCTGAAATCAGAAGTGGAGTACGCAGTGGTGGTCTGCAAGTTGTCGTTGATGGAATGACCCGCTTCCATCCATGCGACCAGATTGATGGGCTTCCAGGACGAACCAATCGTCCAGCCGCTGCCACCGCCATCGATGGCATCGACCGCATAGTTCTGACTCGTTTTGGTAGCGTCGTTCGCGGCCTCAGGCGTGGCGTCATAGTGGCGGTTGAGACCAAAGCCCAGCACCTCGCCAGTGCCCGGTTTCACTGCGGCGATTGCGATTTCCATACCGCTGGGATCGTCCGGCGGAATAGTGTTACGCGCGGTGTCCATAAGCATGCGGTTGGCGTCAACATCCAGCGTGGTAACGATCTTCAGACCGCCTTCCTGCAGCAACTTGCTACGCTCGGCAGCGGTTTTGCCGAACTCCTCGGAGTTCTGGATACGGTGCACCACATAGTCACAGAAGAAGGCGTAATCGCCGGTATCCTGGCAACCGACATTGACGTCCTGTACTTTCAGCGTGTCCTTAAGCGGAGTGTTCTTGGCCTCCGTGCATTCCTTCTCGCTGATGTACCCTTCCTGTGCCATCAGATCCAGCACAAGATTGCGCTGCTTCTGGCTCTCCTCCTGATTCGCCTCAATCAGAGGGTCATACTTGTTCGGGTTCTTGGTGATGGCCGCGATCGTAGCCGCCTGCACTGCATTAAGGTCGGCGGCGGACACGCTGAAGTACCGCTGGGCCGCGGTCTCAACACCATACAGGTTGCTACCAAACTGGGCGATGTTGAGATATCCCTGCAGAATCTCGGCCTTGGTGTACTTCTTCTCCATCTGCACCGAGATCAGCATCTCACGAATCTTACGTGCCACAGTGTCTTCCGTGGCATGGTATTGGGCAATCGAATCGTTGTCTTCAATGGCCTGCATAAGCAGCACGTTCTTGACATACTGCTGGGTCAGCGACGAACCTCCCTGCTGATCGCCCTTCAACAGATAGGTGTTGACGAACGCTCGCATCACGCCCTGCACGTCCACGCCGGCGTGGGTCCAGAAACGGCGATCCTCACGCGCCACCACGGCCTGCTGCATGACCTTGGAAATCTTCTTCAGCGGCACGACGATACGGTTCTGGCTGTAAAAATCCGTAATGGCGGTGGTGCCATCGCTCGCATACATCGTCGACTTCTGCGGGAGACTAGTCACATCGAAGTCCACGTTCTCGACCTTCAGTGACGGAATCACTGCCTTGGCTACGTTATTGGCACCGATGACGCCTGGGATAAGCAGCACGCTGGTCGCCACACCACCGCATACGGCAAGCATGATGTAGGCCAAGAGCAGAACGAGCACACGACGAACTGTAAGGGACTTCTTTTTGGGCATGGGCCCCATTCTAAATGGCCCGCCCTACCAACCGAGTGTTCGGCCCCGCAAAATGGTCAATCATCACAAGAACCGCACTCGTATAACGTTTGCTGAATAGCAACTGGATATACAGCAAATCGTGAAGAAACGTGCCGTTAGCGCCGCGAGCGCCGAATCAGCATGCCTGGCTGGAAGATGATAATCGATCGGCCATCACGCGCAATCCAGCCACGATTCGAGAAGTCCATCAACGCCTTGTTCACGGTCTCACGGCTGGATCCAACCAGCTGGGCCAGCTCTTCCTGGGTGAGGTCATGCGGCACTTTCAGGCCTTGTTCCACCGGCTCACCGAAGCGGGAACCAAGATTGAGCAGGGTCTTGGCCAAACGCGCCGGCACATCCATAAACACCAGGTCGGAGATGCGCTCATTGTTATCGCGCTGACGATTAGCCATCACCTGCAGCATATCGATGGCCACACGCGGATGCTCGTCCAGCCAGGAGAACAGGGTGTCGTGCTCCAACCAGACCACGCACGTGCCATGGCTCATGGCCACAGCCGACGCGGTGCGGGGACCACCATTCGGATCGAATACCGGAATCTCTCCCAGCACTTCACCGGGCGCATGGATGGACAATAACTGCACACGATCGTCGGAAGAAGTACGAACCAGCTTGACCCGGCCGCGCTCCAACAGATACATACGGTGATCGGTATCGCCCTCAGAGAAAATGTAGTCGCCTTTGTCGTATGCGGCGTGCTTCAGATACGGCAACAGTTCTTCGGCTTCGCTGGGCGAGACCTGCTTGAACAGTGCCGTATGCAGCAGGATGTTCTCCTCATCAGCAAAAGCATTTGGCGTTTCCAAGCTCATTGCACCGTCCTTATCTGTGTGGCCGTCATCGGTCATCCGTCATATTGTAACGCGACCCGCGGGATTCGACAGCGACGTTCCATCTATCGCACGGAGCCACCGCGACCCTCGCTACGAGGCATCACCGCGAAATTAAGCAGGGGTGAACCATGCGAGTAAATCATCGATAATCTGCTCACGGGTGAGACCGGTCTGACTTTTCATCGGGTCCACTCGTTTAACGGCGGATCGCACTGCCTTATCCGAAAGTTTCTCCTGGCTGGTATTGAGTACACGGGCCATCTTGGCCGCATCGATGTCGTATGCCATCGTCACATGGTGAAGCACCGCGCCCGACTCACCGGCGTTACCGGTTCCGGGGAATCTCCGTTGTGCCGCTCCCCCGATTTTGCCGTATTGGGAGGCGATGTCGTTCAACCCGGCAAATCGCACGTCAAGACCAAGACCACGCAGGGCCTCGACCAGCCACCAATCGCACAGCCGGTATGATTCCTCAATGCTGATGCCATGCACGAAATCAAGTGGTGCATAGAGGGAATAGGTGATGGTGTTACCGGGCTCGATGAACATCGCGCCGCCGCCGGTGCAGCGCCGCACCACGCTGAATCCAAGCTGTTCGGCCACGGCCAGATGCACTTCGTCCGGAGCTGACTGGAATTTGCCGATGACCACGGCCGCACCGGCCCATTCCCAGAATCGGATGGTGGGCGGCCTCGTCCCCGCTGCGACTTCGCGGGCCCAGGTTTCATCGATGGCCATCTGCTCGGCTGGGGTGCGTGGATGGTCGCGAATAACGGTGAGGTTACGCTTGAGCTCGTTCCAGCGGGACTGATATTCGGCGGTTTTGTCGGTCTGCCCATATTGTGTATCGACGGATGCAGAAGTTCCGGTGGTGTCTGTGCCGGCCACCCCCACCCGCTTTGCGGGAGCCCCCGCCGGCGGGGGCGTAAGCTCGCTGCTTGTAGCTCGGAGGAATGCGGTTTCGATGGCTGATGCGTCTGTGCCGATAAGCCGGCAATCAGAGTGCGCATCCAATACGGATTGCAGCGAACCGCCTCGAACCAGAGCCTGCTCAAGGTCATGAATCAATGCTTCCGAAGCCTCGCCCCCGCTGGCGGGGGCTCCCGCAAAGCGGGTGGAGGTGGTCACGTCAGGTTCGATAAAGAAATCACCGCTGATATGGCAGGATTTGATTGTGCCATCCTCGTCGACGGCCACATTCACGGCAACCAGTTTGCCGCCCGGCGTTTTGCATTCCCCATGTCGCATGTGCATGCGACCAGTATAAGAGTACTTGGCTCCCCTCCTTGAGGGGAGCCAGAGACATCACATACGGGCCAGAATGTCCTTGCCGACTTGGTCGGTGGAGCGCACAGTGGAGCCGAGCTCCTCGATGTCCGCTTCCACAGCGGTGTGGATCTTCTTGGCCGCGTCATCGAAGCCGAGGTGCTCGAGCAGCATGGCGGCGGAGAGAATCGCAGCAGTCGGGTTGGCCTTGTTCTGACCGGCGATATCCGGAGCGGAACCGTGAATCGGCTCGAACATGGACGGATATTCATCGGAGGCGTTGATGCAGCCGGAGGCGGAGTAGCCCACGCCACCCACCACGGAACCGGCTTCATCAGTGAGGATGTCGCCGAAGAGGTTGTCCGTGAGGATCACATCAAAACGGCTCGGGTCGGAGACCAGGAAGATGGTGGCTGCGTCGATATGCTGGTAATCGTGAGTGACCTCGGGATATTCCTCACCGACCTTGTCTACAATGCGCTGCCACATATCGCCGGCGTTGACGAGTACGTTCTTCTTGTGCACCAGAGTGACGTGCTTCTTGCGCTTCATGGCCAGCTTGAAGGCGTAACGCACCACGCGTTCCACGCCATAGGCGGTGTTGATGGACACCTCGGTGGCCACCTCCTGCGGAGTACCACGACGAACAGCGCCACCGGCACCGCAGTACAGCCCCTCGGTGCCTTCACGCACCACCACGAAGTCGATGTCGCCAGGGTTGGCAAGTGGCGAGGTGACGCCCTTGTACAGTTTGGACGGACGCAGGTTCACGTACTGGTCAAGGTCGAAGCGAAGCTTCAAAAGCAGGCCGCGCTCCAGAATGCCGGCCTTGATGCGCGGATCGCCCACGGCCCCGAGCAGAATGGCGTCGTTCGCCTTGATACGTTCCTCTTCGTCCTCCGGCAGAATAGCACCGTCACGCAGGTAACGCTCGGCGCCCAAGTCGAAGTTCTCATACTCGAAGTCAGCTACACCTTCAGCTGCTTTTTCAAGCGCTTTCTGGGCCCACGGAGTGACTTCCTTGCCAATGCCGTCGCCGGGGATGACGGCAATTTTATATGTCTTTGCCATAGTTCAAGGAGCCTAGTCGCGTGGCCACCTGATGGCCCGAACCAGCTCAGCTAGTGGACATGACACCTAATGAGCGAGACCCATCACGTCCATGCACCAGGCGTTCTCGTACGAGACCTCCTGCCACTGCTTGTAACGGCCGGAAATGCCACCGTGACCGGCCTCAACCTCAATCTTGGCCACCGCGTCCACGCCTGCGGACTGCAATCGGGCCAGCCATTTCAGCGGCTCGACATACAGCACGCGGGTGTCGTTCATCGAGGTGGTGATGAAAATCTTGGGGAACTGCGCTGCGGAAACGGCTTTGCCGGTGGCGGCGCCGGCAGAAGAGACCTTGTCATCGACGGTTTCTCCATCACCGTCCTCCGCTCTAGCGACCGGCACATTCTCATACGGCGTGTAGGACTTCATGTACTGATACACCTCGGGGTCGTGCAGCGGATCACCCCATTCATCCCATTCGGTGACGGTCAGCGGCAAATCCGGGTCGAGAATCGAAGTCAGCGCGTCCACAAACGGCACATCGGCCTCAACTCCGGCATAGCACTCGGGTGCCATGTTGGCGATGGCACCCATAAGCAGGCCACCGGCCGAACCGCCATTGGCCACCGTGCGTCTGGCATCGGCCAAATGAGCGTCCTGCAATGCGCGCGTGGCATCCACGAAATCCTCAAAGGAATGCTTCTTGTTGAGTCGCCGCCCCTGCTCATACCAAGCGCGGCCCATCTCACCGCCACCTCGAATATGCGGCACTGCGTACAGCACGCCACGGTCGAGCATGCTCAACCGAGCCACCGAGAAGCCAGGGTCGGAGGAAATCTCATATGCGCCATATCCGGTGATGAACATCGGCGAATCCTGCGCCGGGCAATCACGATGCCAGACCAGCGAAACAGGAATCCGCTCACCATCGCGCGCGGTAATCCACACGCGGCGCTCCATATAATTACGCGGGTCGAAGTCACCCAGCACAGTGGCACGCTTGAGCAGCGCGTCTTTCCCGGTGGCGGGATCGATTTCGTGCAACTCGCCGGGACGCGTGTAGCTGGCAAAGGAGTAGCGCATGCGCGGCGCGTCATACGAGGGATTGCCGCCGGTGCCGATGGTGTACAGTCGCCGGGTCTCGCCGGGCAGGTGGTCGTCGCTGGCGCCATCGGAGGATTCGGTGTGGTCGGTGGTCGAGCCGAACAAACCGCCAAACCAGTCGCCGCTGCGCTTGCTGATACCGTCACCTTTCATGGAGGTCGCGGATTTACCTGTTCCCGGGCTCGCGCTGGCAGATGATTCAGCCTTTTCGGCATCATCGGTCCACAAGGTTTCGCCGTGGTCTCCGGTCACGTCTTGCCTATCCGCCGCGACCATGTCCCAATCGCCCTCAAGCGGCGGAGGCAACAACTCCACGAAACGCCACGGACGACCAGCCAGAAAATCAGCGGATGCAGCGTCTTTGGTCATATATGCCACATGCGGCTGCCCGTCGGAACGGTAGCTCAGCGATACAAAATGGCGGTGCAGGGCGATGCCCTCAATGCCCAGACCATGCGCACCTTGCAGAATCGCCGGATTGGCGGGATTGAAGTAGGCTTCAGTGATCGGCTTATCCGATTCGCCATGCTCACAGCCATAGGGCGAGCCGGCAGCCACGCATACGCCTTCACCCAGCCGGTAAGGCGGCTTATGGTCGCGCATGTCGATAACATCAATCTCAAAATTCGGATTGACGGCGTTGTGATAGACCACGGCAAGCGGCACATCCTCGCCATGCTCACCCGCACCTTCAAAGCAGGCAAAGCTCACATCGTATTCCACGTCGGTCTGGCGCGGAATGAACGCCTGAAACTCGCCTTCAGGCGTGGCCACAGGCAGCATCAGCACTTCGGTGGTGGTTTTGGAACCGGTGCCAATTACGATGTTGCGTTCATCGAAGCTGATGCCCACGCCCACCCAGAAGCGCTCGTCCGCTTCACGATACACGCACACGTCATCGTCAACGGACGTACCAACCTGATGCCTCCATACGGCAAACGGACGCCAGGAATCATCGACTTCCACCCAGAACACCCATTTACCGTCCGGGGTGAAGCATGCGCTGCCGATACCATCAAAGTGTTCGGGTAGTTCCGCCGCCGCAGGACGTTCCGTGGCCTCGTCACCGGCTGTCGCTTCAGCCGGTTCGGCCGCGCTCGCATCGCGGAAAGACAGAGATTCATCAGCCATCGGCATATCGAGGTCGGGGAACGCCCCGTCAGCATCGGCGGCCGTCAAGGACTCCAAGTCTCGAATACGAAAGTCATAGCGTTCGTCACCGGTGACGTCGACGCCGTACAGCAGCCATCGGCCATCTTTGCTTAAATCCATGCCACCGAGCCGGAAGAAATCATGCCCCTCGGACTCGCGGTTCACGTCGAACACAATCTGCTCGCCGGGCATGGATCCGGGCTCGCCCTTGGCGTCCACTACCGGCGGCTCCCAATCGTTCTCGCCACGCACGGGTATACGGCACTGCACACCGTACTGCTTGCCCTGTTGCGTACGGGTGAAATACCAGTAGTCATTCACGCGCGTGGGCACCGACATATCGGTCTCTTCCACGTGCGATTTAAGCTCCTCGAACAGCGTGTTGCGCAAACCGGCCAAATGCGCCATGCGATGCTCGCAGTACCGGTTTTCCGCGGCCACATAGTCGCGCACCTCGGCGGATTCCTTATTGCGCATCCACTCATAATCGTCCTCGAATACATCACCGTGGAATTCACGGCGCTTCGGTTCGCGCTTGGCTACAGGCGGCATCGGCACTTCGGCGTTCGTCTTCTCGTCGGTCATACCACGCGATTGTACGCGAGACTCACACCACGTGTTCTTTCAGATACGGCAGCATGGTCTTCAAGATATTCGATCCGGTGGTGCCGGTGAACACCGGAACGTCGGTGACCGGCATCGGTTGCGTGGAGGTCAGGCCCGCCACGGAAGCCAAACCAGATGATTCCTTGGGACTGAGCTGACGAATCGCGATGGCCAGCACACGTCCTGGGTATCGATGGGCGATGGTGGCATACGTGGTGGGATCCTTCTGCCCATCGTCGCCAACAAGGATGAACTTCATGTCCGGAAAATCAGCCATAAGCTGCTCGGCAAACTCCAGTTTGTGCTGCGGGCCGGAAGGCACGAAGGTCTTCGGGCGCGGGTCAAGATCGCGTAACAGCAGCGGGCCTTCAGGAAACCCGTGATCGGTGATGAAGTTACGAATCGAACTTTCCACATTCCATGGCGAGGTCGAAAGGTAGAAGAACGGCGCACCGGGAAACAGATCGGCGATGCGCGTGAACAGCACGCTCATGCCCGGCACGGAAGCCTTCTTCTTCGGGTTGAGGAAAAGCAGATTGTAGGCGGCCTTCCACAGCACGGGCGCCTGCGTGATCATGATGGTGTCGTCCACATCAGAAATGATGCCGACTTTGGCACTGGCCGGAATGGTGTACAGGTTGGCGGAAACGGGCTTGCGGCGCTTCACGCTGTACGAGACGCGATGAATACCGGGTTCAAGGCGATGCTCAGCCACGAGGTCAAGGTATCCCGCAGAATCAGAGACCGCATATTCGCTACTGAGGTCACGGGTGCGATCGACCTTGTCATACACTTCAGAATCACCAATTTGTATGGTGTTCAACGGCATGTCATCAATGCTGGCCTGCACATGGGTGCGTGGGGCGGGCACGGTCAGCATGCCGCGAATGCCTCTGCTTACCTCGCCGGGTCGCGCGTTTTCGGGAGCGTATACCGTACGGCAAATCAATCGCGAATAGTCGCTGGTGCCATAGCCCACATAGGGTTCCACACGTGGATACCAGCCGAGATGGCGCACCGCCAGTGCGGAAAGACGCGACCAAATGCCGAACGTGCCGGTGAGGGTACGGCGAATCACACGGGTGAACGCCGGCTTGACCTCAAGCCGCTCACGGCTGGACGGTGTATCGAAAGTGGTGGCGGCCTTGCGCGCGGGAATCGGCACCGTAGGCATGTCATCGGGCGATGGCGCACTACTGCCATGTACTGGCGTCAGGTGTCGGGCGGCCGCTTCAAAATCCTCGCGTGGGCTTCTCATATGCACCAATATAGGCCACTCAGGTTATGAGTTCCTGAACACTTGGCTACCGTATAATCTTGGCATATTCCTCGGCGGTCAGCAGTTCGGGCTCATCATCGTCGAGCTCAACCTTGAGAATCCAACCTTCGCCATAGGGATCGCCATTCACCACGGACGGATCGTCCGCCACGTCGCGATTCACGTATTTCACGGTACCGGCCACCGGGCTGATCAGCGGCTGGACGGCCTTCGAGGATTCAAGCTCCACGATTTCGTCGCCGGCCTCTACGCGGGTGCCCGGCTCAGGCAGGTCCACAAACACGAGCTCACCCAGCTGGTCGGCGGCGTATTCGGTGATGCCGATGATGGCAAGATCGTCCGAACGATCCACCCATACGTGTTCGTCGGAGTACTCAAGATGCTCGGGAATATCGAGGTTCAGCGGCTGTTCGGTTTCATCACTCATACACACCAGCCTAACCTATAGCTCGCGTCCAAGCCACTCCTCAATCATGTACCGTGCGATGGTGGCGCGCCCTGGTGCCACCATTCGGCCGGCAATCAGCTCGGCGGTGTATTCGTCGCGCGTGACCCAGCGTGCGGTCACGGTTTCCGAACCGTCCACATGCACATCCGTGGTAATCGCATGTGCCTTGAACGCCATCATCAACGAGGCAGGGAATGGCCATGGCTGCGAACCCAAGTACCGCACCTCGCCCAGCTGAATGCCGGTTTCTTCGCGGGCCTCACGCCGGCACGCATGCTCAAGGTTCTCCCCCGCTTCCACGAATCCGGCAGACACCGAATACAGATTCGGGTCTTTCCACGCCGCATTGTGCTGCAACAGCAGACGGTCCTGACCGTCCACAACAGCGGTAATCACCGCCGGCTCGACGCGTGGGAACAAAATACGATTGCCGTCAGCCTGGTTGGAGCAACGCTGCGCCCATCCGGCGAGCGCCGGCAACACGGGGGCACCGCATGTGGGGCAGAACCGCTGACGGCTATGCCAGATGCTCAGGGTGACCGCGCTGGTGGCCTGACCGGCCTCCCGCGCGTTGGCGTGTGGTGCAAATCCACGCAAATCCACCCAATCGAACCGCGTTACGGCCTGTTGCAGCAGTGTGAGCTTCGGCGCGGCGTGGGATGCCGGGGTGCTGACCGACTCGTCAAATGCGTCATCCGCACCTTGCCCAGCTGAATCCGGCACACCAAAGGGAGCAGCGGATTCGGCGGCTCCGCCCGATTCGCCAGCACGCTTGCCAGCAGCGTTACTGTTGGCGTTGGCCAAGCCCATCGCGCCATCGACAGTGCCGGCATCCTGAACACCCAGTACGCCGTTGGGCTGTGCGCCGGGCACAGCACCTTCACCGATTTCCGGCACGCGGGATATGTCCACTGCAATCACGCATTCGCCGCGCACACCGCCATATGAGCCGAGGAACATGGCTACTGCTTTCGGGTAACGGTGCAACTCTTCGCCAACGTATGCGCCCGGCAACGTGGCGAGCCGCATTTTCACGTTCTCATAATCCACCAGATCTCCCTGGCCGCGCGGCACGGCAACCAGCCCGCCACGAGTCAGCACCACTTTGGTGGCCGGATCCGCGAGCAAGGTGTCAATCAGATCGGGCTCGCTACGCCGATCCACCTGATAGTCGATATCGCCTTGGGCAAGCGGCAGGAACGGCAGCGCACGGGTCAGCGCCAACGGCGAAAAGTGAATGTCAGCAGTCATACGTATCTCCAGAATGTAGTTTTGCCCCCGCCGGCGGGGGCTGTCGGCGAAGCCGACTGGGGGTGGTCTCAGACGGAATCCTCGCCAGGCCACCCTCCGGCGCTACGCGCCACCTCCCGCCAGCGGGAGGAAATCAGTGTTGTTGCACGCGCTTGACGAGCGAGAGCAGGGCACGGGCCACGGTGTCCGGGTGTTCGACGGCGCTGAAGTGACCGCAGTCGGGAATGTCCACGAATTCTGCGCCGGCGATCTTCTCGGCCAACGGCTTCAGCACACTCGGATTGCTGGATGGATCCTGCTCGCCGGATACCACCACGGTGGGCACGCTGATGGTGGCCGGCACATCGCTCATATCGGGACGGCCATAGGTCATGCGCTGACGCCACGCCAGACCGGCGGGATTCTGCTCTTCTATCCAAGCGGTCATGGTCTCGATGAATTCGGGCGTACGCTTCACGGTGGAATCACCCTCGGCCGGGCGTGCGAAATGCATGACCGGCTCCACGGAGTTGGTCTGCTCGGCAGCGTTCGCCATGGTCAGACGGCCTTCGCCGCCCACACCGTCAGAGGCGGCCATGGTGTCACACAAAGCCAGACCAGCCACGGCTTCGGGGTGGCGGCGTTGAATATCCATCGCCACATAGCCGCCCATGGACAGGCCCACCCAAATCGCCTGTTCGTAGCCAGCGGCCTTAATCAGATCAACGTAGGCATCGGACAGTCGATCCAAAGCCTCGCTATATGCGCCGTTGGCCATACGCGGCCCGGAATCGGCCTCGCCGGGAACCGGGGATTCACCAGAGCCCGCCATATCCGGCGCCCAAATCGGGAACGGCGGCACATCCTCCAGATCGGCAAAGTCGGCGAGCGCCTTTGCACAGACGTCCCACATGCGGTGGTCCACCGGGTAGGCGTTCATCAGCACCACCGGCACGCCCTCGCCGTCCCTATATATATGATTGGCCAGTTCTATTGCCATGAATTACTCCTTCACATTCATGCCCCCGCTGGCGGGGGCTGTCGGCAAAGCCGACTGGGGGTGGTCTCAGACGGAATCCTCCCCGGACCACCCTCCGGCGCTACGCGCCACCTCCCGCCAGCGGGAGGTTGAAAACTCAGATTCCGGCCCAAGCCAGCGCCTGCCGTACGATGTGGCCATGCCCGTTGACCATCTGCGCCACGAAAGCATCCATCATGTCGCTCTTCAGGTCCACCCATTCCACGTCCAGGGTCTCGTCCTGCGGCTTGCAGTCGCCGGCAATGGGCACCACGTAACACAATGCGATCGCATGCTGGCGCGGATCATAGTATTCGCCCAGCCCCGGCGTGGGGAAGAATTCAGCCACGGTGAACGGCTGCAGTGAGGTGGGCAGCAACGGCAGCGCGATATCTCCCAAATCCTTGGCCACATTACGGGCAATCGCCTCGCGCAACGTCTCGTGATACAGCACACGGCCGGTGATCAGCGTGCGCTCAATGGACCCGTCTTCGGAAACGCGCAGCAACGAGCCGACCTGGGCAATGCGCCCCATTTCATCGGTACGCACCGGCACTATCTCCACGTATGCGATGGGCATTTGGTGGCGGGCCCTGTTGATATCGGCCGGGCCAAGCCACCCCGGAGGATTGCCATGGCCCGAACCGCCCCCGTGAATGAAGTCCTCGGGCGTGATGTTGTCGAATTCGCCGCGGCCACGCCCGGCATCGTAATCGCCCTCATCGGGCACTTCATCATTCATGACTGGCATGGTCTCATTATCGCGCGCATTGATGAACATGGGCACAATTCACCGAAAAATTGTCTGTGAATTCTCAACAAAGCGCCTCATCGCCTCCATGCGCCCGCAATCCATTCAGCTTGGGGCACAAGCTTTTGCCGAAATGTTGGGTGGTGCTGGGAAACTGGTACACAGCATCAAGCACTGTGTTTGAGGAAGGAACTTCAATGGCCACCACCGCCATCACTTCAGCTGAGTTTGAGAAGACCATTACTGACAACGAAATCGTGTTCGTTGACTTCTGGGCCACTTGGTGCGGTCCGTGCCGAGCATTTGGCCCGATTTTCGAAGCTGCGTCCAACGAGCCGGAGAATGCGAACATCGCTTTCGTCAAGGTGGACATCGACGCCAATCAGGATCTGGCTCAGGCTGCCGGCATTCAAGCTGTGCCTACGCTGATGATTGCCAAGCAGGGCGAGGTCATCTTCCAGCAGGCCGGCGCGCTGCAGGCCTCCGATCTGGACGACCTCATCGCCCAGGCCAAGGCGCTGGATCTGGCCGCCGCCAAAGCACAGCAGGCAGCGCAGGAGCAGCAGTAAGCCTTATCGCACTGCGGCAGCGGAAGCGCGGAAAAGCCCATATATAGCGCTTCCTTGCACCGCCAACTACTACATATGCCATCCGTGGCGGGCCGAACACCCACCACGGCTTTTTTTATTCATCCACTCAACGTCCTATGATGGAGAGCAGTGTGTACCCAACCAAGGAGCGCAATGTCGAAGCACGCCGAGCGAACCTCATTCGTCAAGACCCTATCTCTGTCTAAGGGCCAGTGGGCGAAAATCGCGGCGATTGTGGCGGCAACAGGTTTGACTGCCACCGCAGGCATCGTGACCCGCGACTTCTACCAGTCGGATGTTGCCACGCATTCCATTACTCCCACTGCAATCTCCGCCACCGATTCCGCGGCTTCTCGTTCTGCGACCCGTGGTGCGATCAACAGCATGGACAAGAACACCACCTATGTGACCGTCAAGGTCAACGGCAAGTCCCGTGTGGTGCTCGGTGAAAAAGACAAGATGGCTACCGTCAAGGATGTGCTGGAAATCGGCAATATCACCCTTGACCCGGAAGATACGGTGACGCCGAGTCTGGATTCTGACGTTGACGAGTCCACGGTGATTACCATCAATCGTGCTGGCACCACAGTGGAGACCAGCGACACCGATATCGCTTTCAACGAAGTCCGCAAGGAGACCGCCAGCCTGCCCAAGGGTCAGGAAAAGGTTGAGACCGAAGGCGAGAAGGGCGTACTCGAGACCACTTCTCTGGTGACCCGCTCTGGCGACAAGGTCATCTCCTCCAACGTGTTTACGTCTTGGGTCAAGAAGGCTCCGGTTGACAAGGTGGTGCTGGTGGGTACTGGTTCCACTTCATCGTCATCCAGCTCGTCGCCCGCTTCCAACCTCGGCACCACCGTACCGGCAGGCGAAATGCAGTCGTGGGCTCACGACTACCTGATTTCCAACGGCTACACCGAGGCCGACTTCACCGCCGCCAACTTCATCATCAGCCACGAATCCGGCTGGAGCCCCACCGCCATGAATCCTTCCGGCGCATACGGCCTTCCGCAGGCGCTGCCGGGCAGCAAGATGGCTTCCGTCGGCGCCGACTGGCAGACCAACTACCAGACCCAGTTCAAGTGGTTTGTGAATTATTGCAACGGCCGCTATGGCTCGATTTCCGGCGCGTACGCGTACTGGCAGGCACACAAGAGCTACTGAGTTCTCCGAGATTAGAAAAACCCGCAGAATTTTCTGCGGGTTTTTCTATCAGAACTATTCTTCCGGAGAATTCGGAGTCTCCGGAGGAGCTGGAGTCGTCTCAGGAGCCTTATAATTCGGACATGAAGTGGAGTAGGTTGGATCAGCGTTACAACTTTGGATGAACGCCTGCTGCTGCCTTAATCGTGCATAATAATCATTCAGAGCTTTCTGCCGCGCCGCTTCTCGCTGAGCCTCAACGGCTGCGCTGTAGTTGGCCATGGACGTGTTTACTGCATCCATGGACGCAGTCAGTGTGTTGACGGCATCCTGCATGGCCTTTACGTCAGTGCCCTGCTGAGACAACACAGTATTGGCGTTGGCGATGTCGCTTTCCAGCGTCACTCGCGTTGAATTATCGTCGACGGCATACAGGCTGTTGTCCAGCAAAGTCTGAGCCTCGGCGATCTTGCCCTGCAACGCCTGCTGAGCGTTAGCCTGATCCTTGGCGTTCTTGCTGTCCGTCACGGCCTTTGCCGCGGCAGTAATCGCAGTGGCGTTCTTCTTGGCGGTCTTGGTCTGGCTAGTGGCCGTCTTGGCATATTCCTTGAGGTCTGACGTAGAAGCTGAAGTCTTGCACTCCACCGCTTCCACATTCTTTACCGCGGCGATTGCCTTCTTCAGCGCATCCACGGTCGCACCGTCAGCCACTTGATCAGCTGTAATGCTTTGAGCACTCTTGGCATCAGCCAATGCCTTGGTCAGCGCCTTCTGAGCGGTGGAATTCTGGTCCACAGCCTCAGTGCACGCCGTCAACGCATCCTGATGCAGCTGGCGGTTTTCCTGACGCTGCTCGCTTGAACGCCAGTAGCATACACCACCAATGATCGCTGCAATCACCACCAGTGCAGCAATCACCGAGATGACAATGACCTTGGTCTTCTTCTTGCCACCTTTGCCATCACGAGGATTCTCTACCGCACGGTCTTCTTCCGGCTCCTCCACCGGCTCAGGGTTCTGTTCGATGGCACTGAAGTCGATGTTCAAATCGTCTATGGCACTATCACGTTGCGGCTTGGCTTCAAAAACCGGCGCAAAAAGCGGCAGCGTCGCATTGTCATCCCGCTGAGGCGACTGAGCACTTTCCGCAGTATCAGGTGCCGCAAAAGTCATCGGGGCAGTAGCCGCCGCATCGGAAAAGGGAGAGGCACCGCCATCAGTATTCGCCGCACCCGCAGCGGGCCATTCCAATACTTCGTCAAAGCTGGGGAACGCAGATTGAGAGCCATCCGCAACGGCACCAGTACTGTTGCCGTCACCCGACGCAGCGCTGCCTGCGTTCTCGTCAAACGAGATAGGTGGTATGTCCCAAAAGGTATCGACGATATCGCCACGAGCCGGCGATGACGACGTAGAGGAACCAGATTCCGCGTTCGGTTCAGGGCGTTCGTCTGTTCCCATGCTCTTCTCATTCCTTTGCGTCATTGAAGTCATTCCAAACTGTCAGTCTATCCAGCCCTATGCCGAGTGTTCTAGCTGATATTCAAGAATGTCACAATTCTTTACTATTCGATATACAACCAGCACCATAATCCAACAACTCAGTCTTATAACAGTAAACCGTGCGGCACAGAGGTACCACACGGTTCATATTGCAAAATGATCAGCAAACGTCGAACTACTACTTGCGAGCTTTCTTCTCGCCCTTGCTCTTAGCACCCTTATGAGAGCTGCGCTTGTTGCCGTCCTCGTAATAGTAGTAGTAGTTCTCCGAGTGTACCTTCTTCGGGTCAGCGAAGTTGAAGATGAAGCCGAGAATCGGCACTTCGGCGGTCTGCAGAGCCGTAGCGGTGCTTTCCAGCTCCTTCTTCTCCACTACGCCCTTACCGGTCACGAGTACCAGACCGCCGGCCATACGGCCGAACACGGTGGCGTCGCTGGCAATGGACAGCGGAGCAGTATCGATAATCACGTAATCGTACTGGGTGAGGGCCTGATCGACCATTTCCTTCATCAGGTCGGAGTTCAGCAGAATGCTGGCATTAGCCGGACGCTTACCGGCCGGCATGATGTGCAGGTTCGGCTTCCAGTACTTCTGAATGACGTCGGCCGGGGACGCCTGACGGGACAGCACGTGAGACAGGCCCACATGGCCTTCAATGCCGAGCTTGTGAGCCACGGACGGATGGCGCAGATCGGCATCGATGAGCAACACGCTCTTGCCTTCTTCGGCGAGCGCCACGGCAACATTGGCGGAAACCGTGGTCTTACCTTCGGACGGATCGGTAGAGGTGATGACCAGCAGTCGGCCATGACCCTGCGTGGCGGTGGTGGTAAGGAACGAGAGGTTCGTGCGAATACGACGGAATTCCTCGGCCTCGCTACCAGACGGCTGCGAGACTACGACTGGGCGGTTATCGTCAAGAATCGCAGCCTGAGGCACGGCACCCAGCGAAGAGGCGTGGGTCAGTTCGCGTACGTCATCGGTGGAGTCCACCTTGGTGTTGAGGATGTCCTTCAGCAGGGCAACGCCGATGCCTACGATAATGCCGAGAATCAGGCCCGCGGCCAGATACAGCGGAATGTTCGGGGAACTCTGCCCGGTAGGAGTCTGAGCCTTCTGCACTACCGTAAGCTTGATAGGAGAACCGTTGGAAGAGGAGTTGTTGTACAGGTCGGAAGAAACCTGATCGGCCAAGTTCTTCGCCACGCTGTTGGCGATGTCGGCCGCTTGCTGCGGATCGCCAACTTCCGCCGAGATGTCCACCATGAACGTGTTCGTGGGGTTCGTAGCGGTCACCACATCGGCAAGATCGGTCGTGGTCATATCCAGGCCGAGATCTTTAATGACGGGCTGGAGCACGGCTTCGGTCTTCACCAGTTCCGGATACGTCTTGATCTGGGTGTTCAAATAATTGGCACCCGAGCTCATATCGTTGGTGGTCTGCGTCTCGCCGGACTGACCGGCATACGTGGCGAACACCTCAGCCGTAGCCGTGTACTTCGGCGGCATGATGAACGTGACAGCTGCGACTGCAGCAAACACCACCACAAACGAGATAATCGCAGACGCGAGATGCTTGCGAACAATCTGCAGCAAATCAGCGATGGTCAATGTTCTTCCTTACCTCTTCGGGAAATTCTCACAGATGGTCTATAATTTAGCACCTGCCGAGGAACTTCTCGATCCCATTGGTATCGCCTGAAACCCTTGGAGTAACCGCGAAGCAGCTGCAAAATAACTGCACACGATTGCAATCACAATGCGATCTCGCAGAATGTCCATAACAATACTATTTTCCTATTTCATATTATGAATTGAAACTAAGAATGTGATATACAAAATTGTGATTCAAATTATCATTCATTACAATCAATATTGTCGATAATATTTATGCAGTGTGAAGGAGTATATTATGGCATCATTACTTCAGGGATTTGAAGAAGTTCAACTAGTTAAGCCCGTTGGCAAAACGGTAATGACCGTCACCGATTCCGTTGTACGTTTTAATAAGGCCACCGCAGAAGTGTTGAATTTCCCAGCACAGGTCAAAATCCTCATTAACGATAAGACCAAACAAATTGCCGTCACGCCGACTACCGCTAAGGCGGATAATGCCGTGAAATTCAGCAAGGGCGAAGGCAAGCAGACCACGTCTGTAAGCATCAAGGATGCTGTGCTTGTTGAAGCAATTTCCAAGTACTTCACGCTTGTCGAAGCTCCAGAAGGCGAGGTCTCTTTCGCCTCCGTCAACGGCACTGCTTACCCGAAAGACAAGACCGTGATTTTTGATGTCGCAAATGCCACTGCCGGCACCATGAAGCGCCGCGGCCGCAAGAAGGCCGAGTGATTTCCGCTTAATTCGCGATTATACGAATACTGTAAAAGCCTGGATCTCAAATTAATGATAATTCAGGCTTTTCTAAGAATTAACCAGCATGGCGTGGGTCGAACAATACATGCGCCAGCCCCATGGGGAGGATCTAAACGGCTGATTGACCCATGGATCATTATGGGTTATTCAATTTTTGTAAGCGACTGCCAATTACTTGGTGGAAGTTCAACCCCCAATGCTTTATAAGCGTCATCGCCCTCACGGAGAACACCCGTGGCATCTCTCAACCAAGAGAGACCTCGAACATCAGTAAATGCAACTGCTGATTCGATTCTGATATGCATTCCAGATCCCGGATATGGAACCTGAGTCTTATATCGTCCCGGAGGCACGGTACCAATCGAAGACGTAAACTCACTTCCTTTCAAGAATGGTTGTCCAGCCCCTTGGTATGTACCTGTTGTCAGAACGACATTGTAAATGGGCTGCTTGGAATCATTGTTGACTATGACATCTACTGTTTTTGAGTCATTTGATACGAGCAACTCACCATTGGCATCAGATACTAACCATGTCGAAATCATATTTGCTTGGGCAAACTTCAAATCATTAGAATCTTTTTCTTCCGTATGCTTGTAAGTATCGACAGCGATTTGGTTAGCCTTTTTCGCCTGATCAGCAGCAGTCAGCGCTACCGAAATCGAAGCTATAGCAATAATTATTGTTGCAATTTCTATTGCAGCTTGCCAAATTGAGAAATCATTCGGAAATACGCGAAGGTGCATCACAAATAAATCCTTCCTTTATCTATATGTATAAATATGATATCTGTGAATACTCAGTGAAGCCCCCATCAATATCTTTCCGATCTCAATCACACGCGAGAGCCAACGCCGCAAGGCATTGGCCCCCTTCTGCTAACGGTGCCCACCCGCTTCAAACCCTATGCTCAGAGGAAGAATGGCAGACGACAAATCATACCGTCGCAATTGCACAACTAGCTCCGGACGAACATACGGCCAAAGATCGGCAAGCATTTCCGGGGTCAACTTATCCGACACTTTTTCGCCACTAAAAGCAACTGCATAGCGTACATCCGCAGAAAATACTGGCTCAGAACCATTTGGAGCTTTTTCGGGACGAATCTCCACATGTACCGTCAGTTCATGAGGCCAAGGACGCCCTTCCGAAGCCTGCATGTTAAATGAAAAATCAATATTTGCCCCCCCCTGAGCCATCATCGCCATAAGCTAGATCTCTCATGCTCCGTTCTGAAATCAAGGCAATCTTGCTAATCATGCTGGCACCGCCTCCCTTTGCGCAACAGTTTCAGAAGCGAGGGCATCGTTATCTACGTATAGAAGGGGAGAATCCCAGCATATCGTTTCCATTAGCCCCAGATGCGCGCGATTCAACACGCAATCGTCCTATTTGCCGTTCAAAAGTGAATTCACCACTCTCCTAAGGAGCCACTCCATTCACCACGGCTCGAATTTCCTCACGCAAATAATGACGGCCGCCATCGGGCTTCACCTCCGCAGGCTCCACCACATATTCAATACGAGCACCGACTTCCAAAGCATAATCAGTTAGCAAAGACACCATATTCGTCTTGCCGTTTTCAATTTGAGAAATATATCCCTGAGAAACGTTCATCTCATCAGCCAACTGCGTCTGAGTCATGCCACGTCGCTTACGCATCTCAACGAGCTGATCTAGCAACTCGTCACCACTATGATACAAATCATAAGCCAATTCGCGATAGTCGTACTCAGCTCTTTCCATCACCCACACCGCCATTCCAATACATGTTCAATAGGCTTCCCTCGCCACTGATAATTCACGACACGCCCTCTCACACAACGACTGTCCATAATCACCCCTCCTCGGTCACGAAACACAAACCGCAACATCGCAGTTTCGACTATTGTACAGGTACGTTTCAAGTGCCACAGCATCTTCTTGAACTATCTTTTACGCGTTTATGCGTTTTTAATGGGCATCCCGGTGATGGCGTCGGTAATCAATCTGGTGACGAAAGTGGAACGGCACGTTGATGCGCGCTTGCGCACTCGTCCACTACGTGACCCTCCAACAAATGGTCAACACGACACTACCCCGACATGTCAAGGCTCGGCGAGAGCGTACTAGCATCGAACTAATCACCACCACGGGGACGAGCGAAGACCAAAGTGCGCGAGATATCGGGCCCGGCCCATCCATGCGGAAACAATAAATAGATATGAGAAATTCTTTAAAAGTACTTCATGAAAGTGAACGGTTGACCGACCCATCACCTCACCCACACATGCAACTGGTACAGTTCTCGCGGAGGATATGGGAGGGAACCAAGTATGTCCACACCGAACAACACGCAGCTCGGCAACAAGTCAGTTCAAGAAAACGCAGAAACTCCGGTCATTCCCGCGCTGCAACACGGCGCAATGACCGAGACGCTGACTCATATCACCATCACCCCATCAGACATGTTGATGTTTGCCGCAGTGGCCATGCTGCCATTTGATGGCACAAAAATTGGCATTCCACTCCCCTATTGGACGCCAATCTCCCCCTGGTTGTTCACCCTGTACACAATCATCAACTGGCGATACTTGCGCGATACCGCACGTCGCTTCCTGCCGTTCTTCCTCTTTCCCCTGCTACTAGTGCTCACATCCGTATACGGCTGGCAGTCATACGGAATACATGCCAGCGCAGCCGCGAAGTCATTCATCTCCATATTGCTGGGGTTGGCATGTTTGGCCTCTCTTGACATCGCGATCCGCATTAAACGTGTACCTGTACGAACATTGTTGACTACGCTATTCACCGCATATGTAGTGGCATTCCTCATTGGGATACTGCAATATATCGCTTTAGAACGACACCTGAACTGGCAGCCAGTACGAGCATATTTTTGGGGTGCTCTGTATAGAAACTATGCGAGCATTCGCCCTCAATTCATGTTCGCAGAACCTAGCTATATCGGCATGCATCTGTTCGGCGTACTCCTGCCAATTTTCTGGCTGACCCGCGACCGCAGGATTGGCATATTGATACCGATATTTGCCACTGGGGCAATTGTGATGGGCTCCGGCACCCGAATCATACTGGATACAGTTATAGCCACTTTTATCTGGCTGATAGCAACAATCAACTTCCACTCACGTAAGGTAACTGCTGGATTCGTCGGCGCTTTAGGACTTCTTGGAGCAGGTGGACTGAGCGCAATTTTCATCAATCCACGCCTAAATTCTTTGGCCACAAATGGATTACTTGCCGGCGACGGATCGATGAGCGCAAGAATCTTCCATATGCTCGCTCCCATGTGGTCATGGAAGCATGATCTATCTCACTTCATGTTCGGATGGGGTGCAGGCAATGTCTCCAATGCAGTGCGCACTGGTTACGCCGGCGCCCGCCAATGGTATGACGCCCATGGCGGTGCGCCTAACACCGAAATCGATGGTTTAGCAAATCCCCCAGCGGATACTTTCACAATGAGCATCTATGCCAGCTTCATTACCGAATTTGGTCTATTTTGCTTTTTGGCCTTTTTGCTCCTGGTATTAGCATACGTAACCGTCCATCATGGATGGAGCCGACGAAACATATGCTGGTTCATTCTTCTCGCATACCTATATATACAGTTTGAATCATACGCATTCTATGCAATTCCACTGTTTATATGGGCTGTCTGCACAATAATGAATCGAGGAAAAAACAACATCAATTCCCTTTAGATTGCGAGAATCACAATTCGCTACTCTCTATCATTCCGATAAAGAGTGCGCATACGGAATGATCGGTCAGGCGTTTTAGGATACAGATGCGGACGGTATCCCTCTTGATGAAAAGTGCGGTACACTCACCCATCTTTTCACGTACCAAGTCTAGGAAAACACCTCTATGTGAATATTTGACTTGCTGAGCACGTTGGTTATTCCGGTTCGGCACCATTGCTGTTTCATGGGGTTATTGTGGTTCGGCACCTTGGTTATTGTGGTTCGGCGCCGTTTGGGTTAGGCTCCTTCCATCCATGCGATGGACGCATGGCGAAAGGAGTGCCAACGATGGTACGCAGAATCAAGGCGAAGCTCGTGCTCAGGCTTCGCGAGCAAGGATTGTCGCGCAACGCGATAGCCGTGGGCTACGGTATGTCGAAGCACAGCGTGATCGACGTGTTCGACACCGCCGACCGGCTTAACGTCTCCTACAGTGACGTGGAGGGCAAAGCCGATGACGAGGTGTACGCCCTGCTGTTTCCCGGCAGGGGCGTAATAGAGAGTGCCTACGAGCAGCCCGACTGGACGCGCGTGCACAGCGAATTGGGGCGTGTGGGCGTCACGTTGAGGCTGCTGCATGCGGAGTACGCGGACTCGTGCCGGGTGAAGGGGGTTCCGTTCATGGGCTACGACCGGTTCTGCAAACTGTACGCCGATCACGTGCTGCGCCTGGGCGTCACCTCGAGTGTATTGCTTCAATGTTTGTTCGGCANNGTGAGCGGTGTTTTCCCGCAGTGTAGGCAGCGGGTTTTCCGCGGTGTGGGCGGTGTCGGCCGCTGCCTGTCTGCGTTGTGTTGTTGTGTTGTTTGGTTATTTGGTCATGAGGGCGTGTTCGCTTCGGTGTGAGCGGCCCTCGAATCTGATGAGTCGTCCGTGGTGGACGGTGCGGTCGATGAGGGCGGCGGCCATGTTCTTGTCGCCGAGGATGCGTCCCCATCCGCTGAATTCGATGTTGGTGGTGTAGATGATGCTCCTTGTCTCGTAGCTGTCGCTGATGATCTGGAAGAGGAGGCGGCTGCCTTCCTCGTCTATGGGCAGGTAGCCGAACTCGTCGATGATTAATAGGCGCGCCTTGCCGATGACGGCGAGTTCCCTGTCGAGACGGTTCTCCTGTTGGGCGCGGCGCAGGCGCATGAGCAGTCCGGTCGCGGTGAAGAACCTGACCGGTATGCCTTTGCCGCAGGCGAGTCTGCCGATGGCGATGGCGAGGTGGCTTTTGCCGACCCCGACGGGCCCGTAGAGCACGAGGTCCTCGCGGGCGTCGACGAACTCGAGGCTCTCGAGCTGGGCGCGTCCCCAGTCGGCGGGCATTCTGAGGTTGGTCCAGTCGTACCCGTCGAGGGTCTTGTCGGCCGGGAAACCGGCCTGTTTCAGGGGTCGTGTGCGTTTGGATCGCTCGCGCGAGTCGAGTTCGGCCGTGAACCAGCGTTCGATGAGGTCGAGCTGGTTGGGGGTCGCGTCGGCCAGCGTGTCGGCGAGCACGCTGCGTGTGAGGGTCAGGCTGCGGCTCATCCTCAGGATCCGTTCGCTTTTCTCGGTCGTGGACGCGCGACGGCGGCGCGTCTCCGGGATCACCGGATCAGGTCTGACGCTCATCGGTCCTCCTTTGCGTGTTCGTCCGTGCCGGTGATGAACCGGTCGTAGCCGGTCAGGTCGGGTTCGGCGACGGCGCCGGGGTATTCCCAGTCTCCGTCGCGCATGCGCAGCGCGATCGGGGTGAGCGAGTCCGCGTGCAGTCCCATGTCCTTGTTGCAGCGCAGGATCTCGTCGCACGCTCGCATCGCCGGCTCGAACCCGGCCGCCCGGCACGCGTCGCCGATCGCCTTGAGGCTTTCCTTCAGTGTCCTGTCGTCCATGGAGTCGAGCCATCCGCGCACGTCGTCGGGCACGTCGGGGCGAATCGGGCTCTCCCGCCACGCGCCGGGGCGCACCGCGAGCATGGGCATCACCAGCGCCGGGTCCTGCAGGACGCGCGGCCCGTCCCCGTAGGAGCGGGGGTATCCGGCGAGGACCTCGCCGGTGCCGGGCTCCATGAGCGTGACCGTGTCCCAGCGCAGGGCGGCCAGAACGCGCCTGCGCGCCCACGCCCCGCCAGCCAGATAGGAACGCGAGTCGACCTGGACCCGGCCGCGCTTGTCGGCGCGTCGCTCCTCCCAACGCACCGGATCGAACCGTTCGGCCGGCAGGGGCATCAGATGCGCCCTCTCCTCGGCGAACACCTCCGCCACGGGCACGTCCATCAGCCTCGGGCAATACGACGCGCCGGCCAGCCCGTCGCACCGTTCGAGCATGAGACGGCCGAGCTGTTCGTAGGACTCCGCGCGCATGGGCGGGACCATGAGGTTGCGTCGCAAAAACCCGACCGCGTTCTCCACGCTGCCCTTCTCGTGGCCCGAGTACGGGTTGCAGAACCTGGCCTCGACGCGGTGATGCGCCAGGAACGCGGAGAACACGTGGGTGAGCGTGACCTCGCCGGACGCGTTCCTGTGGCCGGCGCCCGTGGCGTTGTCCAGCACCATCAGGGGCGGCACCCCGCCGATATGCTCGAACACCAGCATCAGACCCGCGCACAGGCACTCCGCGTTCTCGCCCGGCATCGCCACGCACAACCGCATGTTCGAATACGGGAACGAGACCACCAGGCAATGCGCCTGCGCCTCGCGGCCCGCGACGACGGCCAGGGCGACGCCGAAATCGACCTGCGCCGTCCCCGGCTCCCATCGAAGGTCGAGGAAACCCTCCGAGGGATCCCGGTTCGTCTCCCGCCAACGCTTCACGTACCGCTGCACCCCGGAATACGAGCCCGTGAACCCGTGCTCGGAAACCAGCCGGTCGTACACGCGCCTGGCGGTATGACGCTGCTTGCGCGGCAGCCGGCGGTCCGCCTCCAGCCAGCCGTCCACGACCGGCATGAACTCGTCCAGCTTCGTGCCATGCCTGCGGTCCGAGGGCCGTTTCGGGCTCAGATCCGCCATATCCGCGTACTTCGCGACCGTCCCGCGATCGACATGCAGCCGCCGCGCTATCTCCGCGCGCGACAACCCCTGACGGTCGAGTCTCCTGATATCGTGCTGAATGGGCATCGGTATCGCCATAATCCTTTCCTTCCCGGAACACCGGCCGGCGGCAACCGGCCGGATCGAATCGACTTGCAATCCGGGAATATACAGGCGGCGGAACCGATGCCTCTTCACATCACCGGGAAACGATGACGACACCGGGGAAAACCATCAGCCCACACTGCGGAAAAACACCGCTCAACCTGCCGAACAAACATTGAAGCAATACACTCGAGGTGACGCCCAGGCGCAGCACGTGATCGGCGTACAGTTTGCAGAACCGGTCGTAGCCCATGAACGGAACCCCCTTCACCCGGCACGAGTCCGCGTACTCCGCATGCAGCAGCCTCAACGTGACGCCCACACGCCCCAATTCGCTGTGCACGCGCGTCCAGTCGGGCTGCTCGTAGGCACTCTCTATTACGCCCCTGCCGGGAAACAGCAGGGCGTACACCTCGTCATCGGCTTTGCCCTCCACGTCACTGTAGGAGACGTTAAGCCGGTCGGCGGTGTCGAACACGTCGATCACGCTGTGCTTCGACATACCGTAGCCCACGGCTATCGCGTTGCGCGACAATCCTTGCTCGCGAAGCCTGAGCACGAGCTTCGCCTTGATTCTGCGTACCATCGTTGGCACTCCTTTCGCCATGCGTCCATCGCATGGATGGAAGGAGCCTAACC
>CXVL01000034.1_pt1 | contig 29151 bp, 26 predicted proteins | sample 940841 | NCBI WGS metagenome assembly CXVL01 (sample SAMEA3493526, study PRJEB9703) | human gut metagenome | biome: ENVO:mammalia-associated habitat; material: ENVO:feces | place: Bangladesh | collected 2010-01-06
CCATCAGCGATGAACCACCGGTTGCTCCTACCACACCACTATCCGAACGTACCGCCGTACTGCCTGCACCACAGCCAGTGCCACAACGCATCGCTTCATCACCACCCAGTGCCATGAATCAGGCAAGTATTACAGCACGCCAGACGTGATGTCGTTATCCAGCAACCACTGACGCAAATCGGCGAATTCCTCAAGACTCACATTATGGTCGAGGCCGCGATAACTCTTGGTTTTGAGCCACGTATGCTCCTCAAGCCAAGCGGCAGTAGCGAATAATTCGTACTTGGGAATCACGCCATCGTCTTTGCCGTAGGTGTAGAACACGGGAATATCGTAATTGGCCAAGCGATCGTCGGCGGGAGCGGTGCCGGGTACTTGACCGGGCGCGTTGAAACCAGACAACGATACGACAGCACGATAGCGTTCGGGATTGATGCGCAGTAGATGCACGGCGACGAGACCACCTTGCGAGAAGCCGAGCGGTACTACATCACGGTCAGCGGGAATGTTGGCAGCCACCCACCGATCGACGGCAGTAGCGGCTGCATACGCGTCATAATCAAGATCATCGCCGACCGGCAGAGCGTCATGGAGCCACGCGTAGTTGCCGGGCATTTCACTGTGTTCGGGAGCCTTGGCAAGTGCCAATGGGCCGCGCAACGCTACAAAATCGTTGTAGGGGGCGATGAGGCGCATGATGCCCGCCATGTCTTCTTCGCTGGAGCCCCAGCCATGCAAGCATAGGAATAACGGATGAGTGGGGTGCTGGTCGAAGCCGCCGCGCGAGGTCACGCTGTATTCCACTGAAAGCGGCTCGCCAAAACGCCCAGGCACGGCAGTGGATTCACAGCCGATTAAGGGCTGACTTGCATTCGCTTCGTTGCTCATACCACCACAATATACGGCGTTCGGCTGTTGTGAAGTGCTCAACTGGCATGATTTCGGTCACACTGCGGCATTGCCACCGTCCGTGCCATCTTTGGCTGCGGCGATGGTTTCAAGGGTGCCACCCCACTGCTGCTGAAGCGCGGTCATATTGTCGGCCTCGCCGAACACCATCCAGCGCTTGCCATTCAGCAAACGCCAGTCGCCTTGCGTCTTCTCGTTGTCGGCATGCTGGCCCAACAATTCAGTGATTTCGCTTTTGATTGGCGCCCGGCTCATCGCAGCCGAGGCCTCGGAGTCAAAGGATACGAACGCAACACGCGGATCAGCACACATCTGCACGGTGGTGATGCCAGGCAGACCGCCCGCATCCAATCCTTGCCACCCGTCCTTGCACGCGCCGCCAACCGCCCGTTCAATACCTTGCTCCATTTGTGCGGTATTGTCTACCGGCGCTTTGTCATTGACGGCGGGATGAATCAAACCCTGTGGGAACAGTACGCCCACGGCCACACCCACCACCAAACAAGCCGTGGCCAGAACCAATGTGACGATGCCGCCTGCGCCCACTCCCCCATGCGTGGAGTGACGCGGCATCGTGACACGCGACGAAATCACCAGAATCAGGGTAAGTCCGATCAGCACAGCCGCAGTACCCGCGATATACCGACCTCGCACATTCACCAAAAAGCCGATGGATTCGGGCGCAATCTCATGGGCCGCCGATAAGACAGCCACCACTACGGCCAGCAATCCGGTAATTAATGCGATACGCCGCAACAACTTGGATGCAGGGCTATCGACTTTCAGCTTGATCGCACGCCGACCAGAGCCACGCCCCCGAGAATACTGCTGTTCGCGGCGAGCGCGGCGCGAACCGTTGTACTGTCCGTCGTCAAAGAAATCGTAATCCTCGTTATTACTTGCCATCTGGACCGCCCTCCCTGCCGATAGCCCCAGTGTACCGCCCCACCGCGTGAGTGGTCGTCATTCCGCAGGATGAATCGACTAAGCAAAAAAGAACCCCGGCGGGGTTACCGCCGGGGAGAGAAAGGAGAGAGAAGAAGAAAGGGGTTCAATTGTCGGGAACTGCTGCGGCTCCTGATCAGCTCTTCGCTGACATTTCTTATATAACCACTCGATTCTGTGTCTATCTCTGAGGTTCTCTGAGAATAACCTGAAAATTTTGCGCTTGGGCGCTGCCGGCTACTGTATCGGCTCTAATACTGTTTCCGCACGGGGCGCTAGACTGGGGAGCAATATTTGTTATGCCGCAAGGAGTTTTCATGCTGCTGTCCGACCGCGATATTCTCGCCGCTCAGTCCGCTGGTCACATCTCTCTGGATCCGTGGACACCGGAGATGGTGCAGCCCGCCTCCATCGACGTACGGCTGGATCGCTATTTCCGCCTGTTCAACAATCACGCATATACCTATGTGGATCCCGCCGAAAATCAGGGAGCGCTCACCGAACAGTTTGAGGTGGCCCCTGACGAACCGTGGATTCTGCACCCCGGTGAGTTTGCGCTGGGCTCCACGTGGGAGTACATCAAGCTCGATCCGACTGTTGCCGCACGCCTTGAGGGCAAGAGCTCACTGGGCCGTTTGGGTATTCTGACCCACTCGACCGCCGGCTTTATTGATCCTGGCTTCGAGGGGCATATTACGCTTGAGCTGTCCAATGTATCGACGTTGCCGGTCAAGTTGTGGCCCGGCATGAAGATTGGCCAGATGTGCTTCTTCCAGCTGAGCTCGCCTGCCGAGCACCCGTACGGCTCTCAAGGCACCGGCTCCCATTACCAAGGCCAGCGCGGGCCGACTCCGAGCCGTTCTTACGAGAATTTCTACTGCGCTCACATTACTGACTGAGCACTGCAATTCGTTATTTCGGCCGGTACCTGCCGGCCATTCGCATATCGCTTCAAGGAGATGTTATGACCAACAGTGACGGCGGTTTCCAATTCGACTTCCAACACCCTGAAGAACCATCCAAGCCAGTAGTGCCTCCGGTTCCCCCAGCACCTGCGACTCAGGCAACACAGCCTGCGCAGCCCACACAACCCGTATGGCCAGCCGCGCAGCCGACGCAGGCATTCCAACCAGTACAGCCGACACAAGCAACGCAGTCATTCCAACCTGTGCAACCGACCCAGCCGACGCAGGCTGTACCTTCATATGACGCGACTGCGGCAACTCAAGCATTCCAGCCGATTCAGTTTGGACAGCCCACAACCCCGGCATACGGTACCGGCGCCACTTCTGGGCAGACCGTCGCCATGCCGGCAGCCCCAGCCCAGGCGATGCCTGCTGAAGATATGCAGGCGACTCAGGTATTTCAGCCGTCCGAAGTACCGGCTGCGGCTCCCGCACAGCCGGCGACACTACCGCCCACCATTCCACCACTCGATCAGTTCGCCGATGAAGAAGAGCCCGAAGAACACGAGCCTCGTCATCAAGGCGGCGGCAAGAAAAACACGGGCAAAACCGTCGGCATTGTCATCGCCGTGGTTGTGGTCGTGGCGTTGATTGCCGGAGGCTTGTTCTGGTGGCATTCCAACAGCAGCAAGGTGAGCCAAGCGGCGGCGCTAGTCGAATGCAAGGCAGCAGCCAAGCAGTATGATTCGGCCAAGAAGAAGCTCACCACCGCCATCACGAACGGTCAGACCAGCGCGCAGACGCCCACCGGTGACGTGGCCGACGTCAACACCATCACCACGTTGAATCAAGCGGTGCAGGATGCTGGCACCCCGGCCGATACCGCTACCTGCGATTCCAAGCTCGGCGCAGATGAGTTGAAGAAGCAGACCGAAGACATGCAGAGCAAGGTCAGCGACGCCGCCGATAAGACGGATGCCATCAACAGCGCCATCAAGGCCGTCAACGCTTCCAAGAAGACGGCAAACACCAACTCGCTGAAGTCGAACCTCAGCTCGGCCGTTTCGCAGGCTCAGGGCATTCTGGACAACTCGGCCGGCAACGTGGCCGATGAGAATACTCGCACCGCATTGCAGACCGCCATTACCGAGGCGAACACCGTGGCAAGCAGCTCCAACCCGTCCGAGGCCGACGTGAATAACGCCATTTCCAAGCTGCAGAAGGCCGAGGCCGACGTGAACGCTTCAATGCAGGCCAAGCAAAAGGCTGACGCCGATGCGGCAGCACAAGCTGAGGCTGAGAAGAAGGCTCAGGAAGAGGCTGCGGCGGCTGAGGCTCAGAAGAAGGCCGGAGAAGAAGCCGACAGCTCAAGCGGAGATGACACTGGTAGCAACTAGTAGTTCTGCGTTCCGCATATAAAGGGCGGGTCAAATCCTACAACAGGATTTGACCCGCCCTTATTGTTATTTGGTGCTATCCGCTGGCGTTACTGTCGCTTAGCCATCGCGCGCAACACAATCTTGCGCAGCTCGGAGGCGATGAGCACAATCGCAGCCAGGCCGATGCATTCCACCCAAGCCATCGGGCTGAGCGCAACGGTACCGAACGGGCCGTTAAGGAACGGCACATAGACCACCACAAGTTGCAGCGCCACGGACAGGCCGATCGCGCCCCACAGCCACTTGTTGGAGAACAAGCCCACGAACACGGACTGCAGGTGGGAGCGGGAGGCGAGCGCGTTGAACAGCTGGGCGAACACCAGAATCGTGAAGCCCATGGTACGAGCCTCGGTCATCTGTGCCTCATGGCCGATGGCATCCACCGAGCGGTCAGTGAACAGGCCGCCGGACAAGTGCATATCCATGCCGATCAGTGTGACGATGGCCATGATGACACCGATGTAGATGATGTCGCCCCACATGGAGGCGTCGATCACACGATCGGTCATCTTACGCGGCTTACGACCCATCACATCGTCGGTTTGCGGATCCACGCCCATGGCGAGTGCGGGGGCCGCATCGGTCAGTAGGTTGATCCACAGCAGCTGCGTGGCGAGGAGCGGTACGGCGACGCCCACGGATTCCGGCTGACGGATGCCGAGGAAGCCAGCCAGCACCACGCCGAGGAACACGGTGAACACCTCGCCCACGTTGGAGCTCAGCAGGTAGCGCAGGAACTTGCGGATGTTGTCGAAGATCACGCGGCCTTCGCGCACAGCAGCCACGATGGTGGAGAAGTTGTCGTCCGCCAGAATCATCTTGGCGCTCTGCTTGGTCACTTCGGTGCCGGTGATGCCCATGGCCACACCGATATCCGCGGACTTGACGGCCGGAGCGTCGTTCACACCGTCACCGGTCATGGCCACGATGTTGCCCTGGCGCTGTAGGGACTCGACGATCTTGAGCTTGTGCTCAGGAGCCACGCGGGCATACACGGACACTTCAGCAGTGGCCTTGTCGAGCACGGCTTCGTCGGGCAGCTGATCAAGCTGGTCACCGGTCAGGGCCTTGCCGTCCTTGGCGATGATGCCAAGGTCGGAGGCGATGCGGGCAGCAGTCAGCGGGTGGTCGCCGGTGATCATCACGGTGCGGATGCCGGCACGGTGCGCCTCGGCCACGGAATCGCGGACCTCAGTGCGCGGCGGGTCGATGATGCCGACCATGCCGTTCCAGATAAGGTCGGTTTCGATGGCCTCGGACTGTTCGGCGATGTCGGCCACCTGGCCCGCGGCATTTACGCTGACACCCGGCACATCGGCCAGCGAGCTGGTTTCCAGCGGTCGACAGGCCTGACCAAGCGTGCGGTATGCCTCGGAAGAGAGGCGTTCGACGGTGGCCAGAATCGACTGACGATCACCTTCGGTGAGCTTGCGGACCTGGCCGCCCACGCGAATGCGCGAGCAGTAGCTCAGCAACACGTCCGGCGCACCCTTGGCGAACACGGTCAGTTTGCCGGAATCGGTGTCGTCTTTAGCGATGATGGACATGCGCTTGCGTTCGGAGGTGAACGGAATCTCGCCCACGCGAGTGTAACGGCTGACCTTGTGATCAGCCTTGACCTTGCGAGCGGCAACGACCAGTGAGACTTCAGTGGGGTCGCCCACAATCTCCCACTTGCCGTTTTCCTGACGGAGTTCACCGTCGTTGGCCAGTGTGCCGGCCACGAGTGTGGCAATAACCTCATCGGCGATGGTCTTGGCTTGATCGGATTCGGGATCAACACCACCGGCCATGACCATGCGGCCTTCGGGCGCGTAGCCGGTGCCGGTGATCTGCACCTCACCGGATGGGGTGACCACACGTTCCACGGTCATCTCGTTACGGGTCAGGGTACCGGTCTTGTCCGAGCAGATCACGGAGGCGGAGCCCAAGGTTTCGACGGAATGCAGCTTCTTGACGATGGCGTTGTGGGCGGCCATGCGCTGCACACCAAGGGCCAGTACCACGGTAAGGATGGCGGCCAGGCCTTCCGGTACGGCGGCCACAGCCAGCGAAACGGCGAGAAGCAGAGAATCAATCACGTCATGGACGTCGTTGAAGCCCTCGAGCACGGCGAGCGCTACCAATACCACGACGGCGATGATGCACACCGCAATACCCAGAATCTTGGAGACATAATCCATCTCCTTCTGCAGCGGAGTTTTCTCGTCTTCGGTGGCGGAAAGCATGTCGGCAATCTTACCGACCTGTGTGTTCATGCCGGTGCCGGTCACGATGGCACGGCCTGTGCCCTGCGTGACGGATGTGCCGTTGAAGATCATATTGGCGCGGTCGCCAAGGGCCTTCGCTTCGGTGAGCGTATCCGGCTTCTTACCGACCGGCACGGATTCGCCGGTCAGGGAGGCTTCGGCAATGCGCAGGCTGGCCGCGTTGACCAGTCGTCCATCGGCAGAGACCGAGTCGCCTTCGGCAAGGACGATGATGTCGCCGGGAACCACGTCGGCGGTGTTGATGCGCATGACCTTGCCATCGCGCAGCACCGAAGTCTGCGGGGCCGTCATTTGTGCGAGCGCTTCGACGGCCGCCTCGGCCTTGGCTTCTTGCATGTAGCCGAGCACAGCATTGACAATCAGGATCAAGATGATCACGATGGCGTCGAACGGAAGCGCCTCGCCGCCTTCCGCGCCGGGCTGCGCATTGGCTTTCTCGATGCCCCATGCAATGACTGAAATAATGGTGGCTGCGATCAGCAGGTACACCAGCGGATCCTGGAACTGGGCCAGGAACTTCTTCCATTTCGGTACGGGCGGCGCACTGGCGAGTTCATTCGGACCGAACTTGGCCAGTCGGCGCTTTGCCTCTTCTTCGCTCAAACCTTGGGCCGAATCGACGTTCAGGGCTTTGGCCACATCTTCGGCGCTGGTCAGGCTGGGATCGGTATCGCCCAGCAATGCTTCCTGAGCGCGCACTTCTTCTGATTCCACGACCTCATTCGTTGCGGTTGCGGACACTGCGGATTGATCTTTGAGATCATCCATAATGCTCTCCTGTGTTTTGCCGCGGAGTAGTCAGCCTTGGCCGCACCGGGTTTTCTCCCCCGGCTGCCGCACAGGACTGCGCGGTTATGGACACCGGCGCAACTGCTGCCGGTGCATACGATTGCTATTATCCCATAACCGCGCGGTAGGCTTGGCGCACAGCGTAATGGCGTTTTGCCTAAAACAGACGACGCAACCAAGCTTCGGCCAATTCCGGCCAACATTGCACACATTCGACGATGGATTCACGGTTTCCGTGGGATGCCGTCTCCTCATTGCCCAGCGATAGACCATGCCGCCCTTCGGGGAACAGGTGTGCTTCGACGCTGACACCGGCGGCACGGCAGGCCTGAATCAGCATGAGCGTATTCTCCACGGGTACGCTGGCATCGGTCATAGTGTGCCAGACGAACACCGGCGGGGTTTTGGCGTCGATATGCTTCTCGATGGAGAGCTTGTCAAGCATAGCCTGATTATGGGCCTGGGATCCGAGCAGATATTGAAAACTGCCGCGATGGGCGAATCGGCCGGCGGTGATCACCGGGTAGGCAAGCATCAGTGCGTTCGGGCGCACTTCGTCAGGATCGAGGCCATGTTCGCGAATATCCTCATCGCCAGCCGAAGTGGCGAGGTTGGCGGCCAGATGACCGCCTGCGGAAAAACCGAGTACAGCCACTTGCGTTTGGTTCACATGCCATTCGGAGGCATTGGCGCGAATGAGGCGCATCGCTTCGGCGGCTTCGATCAGAGCCACTGGATAATGGCTGGCTCGCACCGAATAGCGCAGCACGAATACAGCGAAGCCCTTGGCCAGAAATTGCAAGGCCACCGGCTCGGCCTCGCGATCGGAAGTCATGGTGTAACCGCCGCCCGGCAGAATCAAGATGGCCGGGCGAACGCGATCCGGCTCCATCTCCGGGCTGTTATCCGCCACATAGCCTGTGAATTGCGCCTCACTGCCGTCAATGCCGGCGATGATCTGCTGTATGTACTGCATGTCGTACATCATACGCGCAGCGAATGGTTCTCAATAAGAATTGTGTGAGCCCTACGAGCGCGCAATCGAACATGAAAAGCGCTGCATCCGCTAAATTCCGCCATTATCCACCATGTTCATTTGTGCGGAAAAGTTCGAATGGCTCACACTTTTCTTATTGAGAACCATTCGCTGCGCAGCATCTATGGAATGACAATAACGCCGCCGACGTCATAGACATCACCGCCGGCTATAAGGCGCTGCTTGAGATTGCGCTGCAAGCTGGTCCGCTCGGGCAAATCGGATGTCTTGAAATTATTGGCGCCCCAGCCAAAGACGCGCTCGACCATCATCGGACGAACCGAGGCAACCGGGAATTTGGCGAATCGGCGCATGAAACTGCAGAGATTGCCCTCCGGCGAGCTCAGGAGCTCCAGAGTGGGGTCTAATAGCCAGCTCTCGCAGAACAACGTGGAAGTCTGCCTCCCCAATCGCGCAAGCAACTGCGCAGCCTCGGCGAATGAGGCATCCACCGCCTCCAGCGAAAGCGACCCATCCTCCGGAATATGCACGCTGGTAGTGGGCGTGCCGGGAGCCAATATCAAGTTATAGTCATCCCGAGCAATAGTGATTGGCTCGGCCAGAATAATGCCGCGTGTGATATCCACTGGGTTGCCGGACACGCTGCTGCCTTCAGTCTTAAGCACAGTCACAAAACCCGTATCCGTGCGCAGGCCGTTGGCTCCTTGAAGGTGGCCGTCCAGCCGAACCTGCAAGTTCGGTGCCGCCAATATGACGATCCGTCTGTCACTCGAACGACGATAGACATAATACGGCTCAAGAAAGGTGATCGACTCATACTGCAGCCGGCCGATGCGCAGAATGCTGCCGGTCAGGGACAATAGATTCCAATCCGTCTCGCCTATGCCCGGCCGCCCTGTTTTGTCCTGATACACGCGAGCCCAAATAGCAAAGTCCCGCAAGGTCGTTTCGATGATCTCGCTCGGTATGCCGGCAGCCTGCATGGACTGCACTGCTTGCGGCAGGCAATACATCATGACGGCGCTCAACGATACATCGGCGGCCGAGCTGGCATCATCGTCCGGGGCGGCGGAAGCGCTGCCGGGATAAAACACCGTTGCATAATCGCGCAGTCGGGTGAATACGGCGCTGGCAGCAGAGACGTTCCGAGTGCCAATCACCAGGTTTTGAATACGCTCGAGCATGGATGCGGCAGCCTGATCCTGCCGCATCCATTGCAACAGTCGATTCGTTGAATCGCACAAGGCGCGACTCATGCCGTAGTAGCGGTCACACAGCGAATAGCCACTTTGCTCATTGCACATCATGGTCATGCTCATTTCTATTCCTGCCTTGTCCACTCCAACAATATGCCGCTGCAAGAATATCGTGGCGGACGGCAGCACGGCTATAACTGCCGGAGATCAGCCAATCGTCGAAGAGGTGGTTGAAGAGAGCGGCAATGGTTGACTACTCATTGGGCTGAGGTTCGTGGTTGAGCACGAGGTTCATCTTGCTGTTGTCCATCAGCCATGCATACAGGTCCCGGTCCATGATCATCGCCAGATCGAAACAGGCTTGCACCGCGTCCACCAGTGTGATGCGCCGGTTCTCGCCGGGGAGTGGGATGCCGTTAACGAGCGGCTCGTGGTGTGCGACCCTGTTGCGTAGGGCATGCACGGTCTTGACGATGTCCAGCGCGTAGTTTCTTGTCCACTTGTCGTTCGTGTCCAATGCGTGCCGACGGCCGCCGGGGAAGGCTTTGACGACACCTTTGCGCCAGAGGTCGTTCTCGTAGTCGGCGCTTCCCTCGTCCGGCCAATGAGCATGGATCGCGCCGCCGTTCTCCAACAGATTGCGCCAGAACCCGAACGTCAACGCCGCGACGAGATGTCCGTGCGCGTGCCGTTTCTTCTGTTGGATGGTGAGGTGACCCCAGGCTTCACGAATCTGACGCTGGGTACGGTCGTCGAATCGGAGTCCTGCCATGTACCAGTCCTCAGTGCCGGACTGTTCTAAGGAAATGAGGGACAGCTGCCGGTCCATGTGGTTGCGCAAGGCGACTTCGAGGATGGCGATGTCGCCCATGCAGGCGCTGGCCATGTCATGATCCCACAGGTACAGTCGCAGTGCGGGACATGAGCGTCGCTGCGCTTCATGATTGTATGCGGCGAGTCGTTCGTCGGCGATGCATGCGCTTAAGGCTTTCTCCTGTGGACTTCCCCTTCGGGGAACCTGCGAGAGGAAATCGGGTGATGGGTTTGACTGTCGACTCATAACCCATTATCATATTCCATGAAATCCCCCAAAGGGCCTCTCCGGACGGTCTTCGACTGAGCCGTGATGCACTGGGGGTTCTCTTTTATTCGAACGCGTCAGTTGGCCGCTAGTTTAGCCTTGTATCCTTTGCCCCAGTTCCACATGGCATCGATGACAGGTTTGAGGCTCTGGCCGGTGTCGGTCAGCGAGTATTCCACGCGCGGCGGCACTTCCGCGTAGACCTTGCGGTGTATGAGACCGTCGTCTTCCATCTGACGCAGGTTCGAAGTGAGCACCTTCTGGGAGATGCGGCCGATCGAACGACGCAACTCGCTGAAGCGCCTGGTGCCGCCCAATAGGTCGCGGATGATGAGGACCTTCCATTTGTCGGAGATGAGTGTAAGCGTCGTCTCCACGGGACACGCCGGAAGCGTGTTGACATCGACCATAATCCAAACTCCTGAAATCGTTGGAATACTCCAATAGTTCCTTTTTGGTTACTATAGCACTTTATTGTGCCTTCTTCCATTATCGGAAGTACTCCAATATTGTAAATCATGTCAGTGAGTCAACAACACGATTCATCAAAGGAGCACATCATGACCAAGAACATCGCAGTCGTCGCCGCCAACGGCAAGGCCGGACAGCTCATCGTCAAGGAGGCCGTCAACCGCGGGCTCGACGTGACCGCAGTCGTACGCGGCGAGAACAGGACCATTGCCCAACATACAATCGTCAAGGACCTGTTCGACTTGACCGCGGCCGATTTCGCCGGCTTCGACGTCGTCATCGACGCATTCGGTGCATGGACGCCGGATACTCTACCGCAGCACGCCACCTCCCTGAAGCATCTGGCAGACATCCTCTCCGGTACAGACACCCGGCTGATCGTGGTCGGAGGAGCCGGCAGTCTGTATCTCAATCCGGAACACACGCTGCAGCTGAGCCAGGCGGACACCTTCCCGGCCGCGTTCGTACCGCTCGCCACGGCAATGGGCAAGGCCCTCGCCGAGCTGCGCAAACGCGACGACGTCAAGTGGACGTACGTTTCCCCCGCCGCCGACTTCCAAGCCGATGGTCCGCGCACCGGTGCATACGTGCGGGCCGGCGAGGAATTCACCACGAACGAAGATGGCCAGAGCGCCATCAGCTACGCCGACTACGCCATCGCCGTCATCGACGAGGCGACAGCCGACCCAGTTGACGCGCATGTGGACGAGCGTATCTCCGTACGCTGGTAGCCGACGCCTGTAATCGATAACCGAAAAGCCCCGCTTCTCGGACTGGGAGCGGGGCTTTCGAGTCGCGGCGCTATGTTTCGGACCTCACGTCCTATATGGATCCGCAGTTTCCGGATTCGGGACATGCGTACCTTGAAAAGCGTCAGTGGCGGTCCTTGCACATCACTGGAAGCGTCCCATACCGTAGAAGCCGAGTATCGCACTCTCTCACCCTTCTTGAACGGGTGAAACGCCTTAACCTGGCTCTTCGCATTTTGGTGTGTGAGGGCCGTGCGGTTTGATTCGGTGTGTGATTGAAAAAGTGAATGAAACCGCGCGGCTTGGTATTGAGTCTAGCGCGTTCGATGGTCGGGTCCTGCTTGGCCTGGACAGGCTGCGCCTGAATCCCGTCTCGCAAAGGCACGTGACCGCGGGTTCGCGTGCCGGAGTGTGGCTGATCGGCTGCGAGCCGGCGGACGGGACCGCCCGGTATTGCCGGGAATGCGGGGATTGGCTACAATGTATTGGACTGGTTCATGCGGGGCATGACAACGAAGGGGTTGATCATCATGGCCGATCTGAATCGTCCCCGTCGTTACGAGGAGGAGTTCAAGAGGCAGATCGTGCAGTCGTAACGGGAACGGCAAGCCGTCGTCGCGGATCAGGGCGGAGTACGGCATCCCGCGTTCCACGCTGCGGCGTTGGGTGCAGGGGATACGTAACAGCGGCTCCACGAAAGCGGCCGGCAACCGCACTCCCGAGGAGAACGGGCTGATCGAATTGCGGAAACGCAACCGCCAGTTGGAGATGGAGGTCGACGTTTCAGAACAAGCGGCGCCGGTATTCGCACGAAAGCAGGCGTGATACGGTCCAACGCCGGCCGCTGCCCGATATCGGCGCAGTGCGGGATTCTGGGCGTCGCCAAGTCGACCTGCTACTGGATGCTCGAACGCCCCGAGGTCGAACGCGCCGACCCTTACGAGAAGGATGTGGAGCGCGTGTGGAGGGACAGCGGCAAGGTGCACGGGGCCAGGAGGATCAGGCACGCCCTGGGGCACGAGGGCGTGACGCTGTCCCGCCGCCGCGTCAACCGGATCATGAAGGGGAACGGCATGGCCGGCTCCTATTCCAAGGCCGCCTATAGGCCACGCCCGGCCAGGCCGAACGACGACCCGGCTCCCGACATCCTCGCCCGCGAGTTCAATGGCTATGCGCCGCGCACCCATCTGGCCTCCGGCCCGGCCCTACGTGAGGGTCGGCAGTTCGTGGGCGTACGTCTGCCTGCCCGGCGACCTGGCCAACCGGCAGATCGCCGGCCATTCGGTCGGCGTCAGGCACGACGCCGATCCCGTGCCGGCCGCGTTCGCCGCGCTGCGCTTCCCGCTGGATGAGATCGAGGTGTTCCACACGGACCGCGGCGGCGAGTTCACCGGGGAACGCATCGAACGCATGCTCGACGTGTCCGGCATCACACGTTCCCTTTCCGGACCCGGCAACCCATACGACAACGCGGTGGTCGAATCCACCAACCGGCTCGTCAAGAAGGAACTCATCCACAGGAACGTCTACACGAACGTGGAGCAACTACGCTCGGACGTCAACCGGTACGTGTGGTGGTACAACCACCAACGGCTCCACTCGACCCTCGGATACCTGAGCCCCGTGGAGTTCACACAACAAGGAAAAACCCTCTAGAAACACCAACACACCGTTGCCAATCCAACCTGCCCAAACGCACGCGCATCGAACCGTCCATGGCCGACGAGATGCAGGCCATCGTGGACGAGACCGACAACCGTCCCATGCGGGTGCTCGGCTACCGCACACCGGCCGAGGCATTCGCCGACGAACTGCTAGAATTAACCGAACAAACAAGGGCGTTGCACTTCTAAATAGACAACGGGTGAGCAGAACACGGCCATCAGACGCGCTAGACTCGGATATAGGCCGCGCGGTTTTCTTCATTTTTTCAATCACACAACGAATAAAACCGCACGGCTCCCTGAACAATGAATCAGCCCACGGCCGTCACTCGCGCCGCGGCTGAACGGCGCAGCTCCGCGATGCGCCGTTCACGGTTCGCGCTACGGTACACTCCCGTTCCCACAACGAATCGGGAGGCACCCGCATCCGCAAGGTTGCCGATGTTATCCACATTGACACCGCCGTCGACCGCTATGGATACACGCCCCTCAAGCCCCCGAGCAATCAACAGCATCGACATCGCGGCCACCCGGCGAGCCGTATCCGGCAACATGCCGCTGCCGCCCTGCCCCGGAACAACCCCCATGATCATCACGCCGTCAATCAGTTGAAGCACCGTCTCGGAAAGCGCCGGGCGCGTGCCCGGCGCCAACGCCAGCACCACTTCGCATCCCAGTTCATGCACCAGCGCCAACACCGAACATAGTGCCGCCTCCGGCAGCGATTCGACGTGAAGCACCAGCCGCCGCGCACCAGCCGCCGCATACGGCTCAACCCACAGTTGCGGCTCGTCCACCATGAGATGCACCTCCACGGGGATCCGAGAACGCCGCACGAACATACGCACCATCCCCGGCCCCCAGCTGAGATCATGGGCGAAATGACCGTCCATGACGTCGACGTGCAGGTAATCCGCAGTAGCCACGTCGTCGATGGCCGCACCGTAGGCGAGCGGGTCGGCGGCCAATAGCGACGGTCCTATTTCGACGGCATGGCTCCAACCGTCACCCGCACGCTCCTTCCCTACCCCGCCCTGCCGATCTCCCACGGACCAGCCAGCCCGCGGCGGAACGTCAACGTTCGTCGTCATCATTCGTCGCCTCCTGCGAATTCACATCGGGGATTTCGTTCTCGCCCGGAAACGAAGGCCGGTATGCACAGGCGAATGCCGCCACTTCCAGATACCGTTCCTTCATCTCGAGCCACGCCGGGGCGCTGTCAATCGGCTCGGTCGCGCTACGGACAGCGGGACGCAACTCCTTGGCCGCCTCGCGCAGGCTCCGCCCGTCGTGCAGCAGATTCCACGCTTGCACGCAGGCGCCTCTCGCCGTGGCCTCGTCCGCATCCGGAATCAACGCCGGCTTGCCGGTATAGTCGGCGAACAGTTGACGATAGGTCGCGGCATGCGCACCGCCGCCGCACAGCACGAGTTCACCATCCAGTGATATGCCGCAATGCGACAACGCATCGAATCCACGCATCATGCCATGGACGACACCGGCGAACGCCATCAACGCCAGATCCTCACGCCCGGTATCATTGCCGATGCCGGCGACGGCTCCCCTGGCCAACGGCAGCGACGGAGATCGTTCCCCGTCAAGGTAGGCGGCCATGACCGGCGCACGGCGCATATCGCCCTCAGCGGCGAGCTCGTCGAGCTGACGCACGCTCACTCCGAGCATCCGCGCCATCCAGTTGGTGACCTTGGTACAATTCAACGTGCAGACCAATGGAAGCCACCCGCCCGCGGCGTCGGCCACGCCGTTCACCCAGCCGGACAGGTCGCGCACCGGGGACGTCCATGTGGTGTAGACCACGCCCGAAGTCCCCAGGGAGACCACCACATCGCCCGGCGTGATGCCGAGCCCGACCGCGGACATGTGCTGATCGCCCCCGCCCACCCCCACGGGGATACCCGCGGTCAGGCCAAGTTCCCGCGCGACGTCGGCACGCAGTACGCCGGCCGCATCCTCGGGAGCGCCCACTCGGGGCAGCACCGATCGAAAATCCAACAGATCGCCGAAGCAATCGGACAGGAGACCGTAATCGTAATCATTGCCCACGGAATCGAACCATCCCGTACCGGACGCCTCCGACCGATCGGTGACGAATTCTCCGGTCAACCGGTAGGTCATGTAATCGTGCGGCAACAGGATATGGCGGATACGGGCTATGGTGTCCGGCTCATGTTCGGCGAGCCAAGCCAGCTTGGCGATGGTGAACGCCGCCGTCGGGCGGGAGCCGGTGTGTTCGATCCAGTATGACGGGCCGAACCGTTCCAGCAATTGCTCCATCTGCGGGCTGCCGGTGGTGTCGTTCCAAAGCTTCACCGGACGAATCGCCCGACCGGAAGCGTCGAGGGGGACCAGACCATGGCATTGTCCTGAAACGCTGACGGCACGCACCCCATCCAACGACGCCCCGGCGGAGGCCAGATCGCCCATGCAAGCGACCAAGGCGTCCCACCAGTCCCGGACATCCTGCTCGGAGACCGGCGGTCGCGTGGACGGCAACGGCCGACGCGCCGTGGCGAGCACGGCGAAACCGTCCTCGGACCGCACCTCCACGGTGCAGGACTGCGTGGAAAGATCGATTCCCATGATGCTCATTGACGCCTCCTGAGGGAGCAATATTGGAGTGGAGAACCGGGCGGATACGCCGGAAAGGCGCATCCGCCCAAATGCCTAAAACACGTGATGGGCCTTGGCGAACTTGCCTACGGCGCCGGCGGGGTGCAGTTTGAGCGAGGACTCCTCATCCCACCCGTGCACCACCATCAGCGCACGGGCCAGCGCATCGCCCCATGCTTCCGCCACGAGCGTGGAGCCCATGGCGAGTTTGTTATAGGGGTCGGCGCCGTCGATGGTATGCAACCGCACGAACACGTCGACAAGGCCGGCGAAGGTGGATTCAGGGTGCTCGCCAATGCCGATAACCCCGACGCCTTTCTCCTTGAGCAGCTGACAGAGCTGGTTGACCTCATCGGATTCGCCACCTTTGGAAATGGTGATGATCACGTCGTCCGGCTCGATCGCGCCCATGCTGCCATGCAGCGCATCCATGGCATGCAGATATACCGCCGGCGTGCCGGATACGCTGAGCAGATGCGCGAACCGGTGCGCGATGGTTCCGGAGGTACCGGCTCCGGTGACGAACACCTTGCCTTCGGACCGCTCGATCATCGCGATCGTCTCAAGCATGGTGTCGTCAATCTGATTGGACACTTCGAGCACGGCCCGCCCCTCCATGTCCACGGCTGCGCGGGCGATGTCGAGCAGTCCGTCCCCGTCGATGACGTCATGTGACTTATTCATGTTGGTTTCCTTCCTATGTCGCGGAACGGACGTCCGCCGCCAATGGTTGCGCCTTGTCGTCGGTCTCGCCCCACGCCAATCGCCGCAATCTCGATGCGGTCATATCGGCCGCGTCGCAGGGGCCCGCAAGCACACGCCCCTCGCCGAAGACGAGGATGCTGTCGGAGACCTCGAGCACTTCCTCCTCCTCGGACGAGACCATGACCACAGTCATGCCCTGTTCATGGGCGAGGCGACGCAGAATGTCGTGAATCTCTTCCTTGGCCCCGATGTCGACGCCTTTGCTGGGTTCGTCGAGCAGCAGGATGTGCGGCCGCTGGGCGAGGGCGCGCGCCAGCAGCACTTTCTGCTGGTTGCCGCCAGACAGGGAGACTATCGGTTTGCTCGGGTCTCCTTTGAGGTCCAGCTGCTCGAGAATCGCCGCCGTGTCGGCAACCATCCGCCCCCGGTCAAGCATGCCCGCTCGGGTATAGCGGCCAAGCACCGGCAATCCGGCGTTCTGGTAACTGTCCATCAGCGGCACGATGCCGTCCTTCTTGCGTTCCTCGGTGACGAACGCGATGCCATGTTTCATCGCATCGGCCGGGATTCTGGCGTGATATGGCTCGCCGTCAACGCTCATCACGCCGCCTTCGACTGGATTGATACCTGCGATGGCGCGCAACGTATCAGTGCGTCCGGCACCGGCCAATCCATAGATACCGAGAATCTGACCTGCTCGGGCCGTGAATCCAATGTCGTTGAGAAGGCCGCCGCGCAGTCCTTCGACCTGCAAGGTGACCTCACCACCGGCAGCAGCGTGATGTCCGGGTCCGTATGAACCGGAACCGGCCGCCCTGTCGGCGTATTCCGCGCCGGCGATGGCGGTGACTACGGCATGACGGTCAACTTCGCCGGTGGGCGCGTCGATCACGACCTTGCCATTCATCAACGCGACGATGCGATCGGACACCTGATAGAGCTCATCGAGTTTGTGGTTGACGATGAGAATGCCGATGCCACGCTCCTTGGCGAGATTGCCGAGGTAACCGAGCAACACGTTGACCTGATCGCCTTCCAGCGCGGTGGTGGGCTCGTCGAGCAGCAGGTATTTTGTATCACGGCTACACGCAATGGCAATCTCCAACAGCTGGCGAACGGCCACCGGATAGGAGCCGACCAATGCCTCGGGGTCGACGTCGAGACCGAAGTCGGCGACCAATTCGGCCGTGGCACGGCCCATCGACCGCTTGTCGAGTGTACAGACCGCGGTACGTCGTTCGCGACCGAGCCAGGCGTTCTGCGCCACCGTCAGGTTCGGCAGCAACGACAGCTCTTGATACACGGTGGACACACCTTTGCCGATGGCATCGGACGGCCCGGCGAACGATACGGTTTCACCGTTCAGACGCAGCTCACCTCCAGAGGAACGATGGGCACCGGACAGCACTTTCAGGAACGTGGATTTGCCCGCCCCGTTATGGCCTACGAGACCGACGACCTCTCCGGGATGGATGCGCAGGGACACGTCCAGAAGCACGGGGACCCCGGAATAGTCCTTCTCGATGTTGATTGCCTCATAGCATTCCCTGACCGAGCCGGCGCGCGCCACGCCCGAGGACGTATCCCTTGCGGCCATGGGTCAGCCCACCTCTCCGGCGGCCGGCGTCTCGCCGTTCTTGAAGGACTTGAGTGGCCGAAGAATCTCTTTGTCGACCTTCCCATCCTCCTTGAACTTCACGATCTGCGCCACGACCCGTTGCGCGTAGTCGTACGGCTCCTGGGCCACACAACCTGGATAGGCGTCGGTCAGTGTGAGCTCGGCGGCGCAGAATCCATATACCTTGACGTCCTTGCCGGAGGCCTTGACCGCTTCGAGCGCGCCCTGCGCACCGGGGCCAGTGGAAGAGAAGATGACGTTGATGTCGGGGTTGCCCTGCAGCATGTCGGCAGTGGCGTTGAGCGAATCAGTGATCTTCACGTTGCCGTCCACCTCGGCCACAACCTTGGCGTTCTTGTTGGACGAGATCTCGTCCTTGAAGCCGTCGTCTCGGGTGACCGCGGACACCTCGTCCGGCTCGGCGACCAGTCCGATGTTGAGTTTGGCATCGGCACCCATGTCTTCGAGCACCATCTTCGCCACCTGACGGCCACCCTGCTTGTTGTCGGCACCGAGGTATTGGACGATGCTCGCGCCCTGCGCCTTCATGGCCTTGTCATCGACGGGCATGTTGACATCGAAGACGGGCACGCCCACCTCGTTGGCCTTACGCACGGTGGCGGCCGCCGGTTCGGATTTGACCGGGTTGAGCGCCACGGCGCAAGGCTTCTTCTGCAGGACGGCCTCGGCCTGAGACAGCTGCTTGGCGTCGTCGTCCTCGGCGATCTGCACCTCGGCCTTCATACCCGCGGCTTTGGCCGCGTCCTCAAAGCCTTGGGTCATCGACACGTAATAGGGATTGGTGCGGTTGGGCAGCAGCACCGCGATGAGCGCGCCGTCCGTCTCGCACGATTCCGGCACGGTGATGGAGGCACCTTCAGTGCTCGCTCCGGTACCGGTATTCACCACCTGGCAGGCGGCCATCTGCAGCAGCATCGCCGCGACGGCGCATATGCCAAGCGTCTTCTTGATTGTGGTGTTCATATATCGTCCTTTAATAGATGGTGGTTGCTTGGACATTAAGCGGCCCCCTCGGGTCGTTCGTCCGCCCCAGCGTCCGTCCGGGCTCGTCCATGAGCCCACGCCGGTCGGATGAGTTATGCGTCGCCTCCCTTCCTTCTCTCCGTTTCCAGTGTCGCCGCCCGGTCCGTCTCCGGCGACACCCCTTCCCCGGCATGGGAGGCATTCGCCCCGACACGCCCTTTTCTACCGAGGGACAAACGGGATCTGTTCATGTCGAACAGCACGCCGCCAAGGATGATCACGCCGATGACAAGCGGCTGCCAATAGCTGTCCACGCCGATGACATTCATGCCGTTGGACACCTCCGCGATGAGCAACGAGCCGATGAACGCACCGAGAATAGTGCCGACGCCGCCGAACAGGCTTACGCCGCCGACCACGGACGCCGCGATGGAATAGAACTGCTCCGTGCCTGATCCGGCGGTCGGATAGCCGACCATGAGCCGGGATGTGGTGATGATGCCACCGAATGCGGCGGTGATACCGGAGACGACGTAGACGAAAACCGTCGTACGAGCCACGGAGATGCCCGACAGGCGAGCGGTGTCGGCATTGCCACCCACCGCGTAGACGTGTACGCCCACCGCCGTGCTTTTGAGGATCACGCCAATGACGACGGCCGCGATCAGCACCATCCAGATCGGCAACGGTACGCCGAGGAGCTTACCTCGTCCGAAGAAGGCGAACATCGGATCAATCACGGTGATGGATTTCGATTGGGTGAGAATCTTCGGAATCGACGCCGAAATGCCGAACGTGGCAAACGTGACGATGAACGGCGGCATATGACCGTAATGAATGACCAATCCGTTGAATAGCCCCACACCGGCGCCGGTGAGGATGGCAAGCAGGGCCGCCGCCCACCACGGCATTCCCGCCTGCATGGCGAGCGCAGCGACCATACCGGTGAACGCAATGTTCGATCCCACCGACAAATCGATGCCGCCGGTCAATAACACACAGGTCTGTCCCAACGCTAGGAAGGTGACCACCGAGCCGTTCAGCAGCAGCACCTCCATGTTGCCCGCGGTACGGAACTCAGGGGAGAGAACTCCCATGATCACCGCCACCAGAAGCACCACCACCAAGACACCGAGTTCCTGTGGGGCTCTACGCCGAGTCTTCATAGAAAGCTCCTTTGCTTCGCTCATTCGAGCAATACGTTTTGCTCGTATGAAAATACTAAATATGCTCACATGTTGTGTCAATCATTTGCGTGTCGCTCATTTGAGCGATATGGTAGTAGTGTCGTCACAACGACATCGTTTTGGGCGACCTTCCTTGCATGTATGTCAGTAGGCCTAGGCACACGCATACACGGAAAACGAATGAAAGGCCGAGGAGAGCATATGCACAGCCGTGAGCACACATCGTTACTGGCCGATGTGGCCAGGCGGTTCTATCTGCTCGACGAGACGAAATCGCAAATCGCGGACGCCTTGGGAATATCGCGATTCAAAGTGGCACGGCTGCTTACCGAAGCCAAGGAGACCGGCGTGGCCACCATCGAAATCCACGACGGCTCCCCAATCAGCCCGAATCTCGCCCCCTGCCTGCGTGACCACCTCAAGCTCAAGGACGTCATCATCACCCCGTCCTGCCGCGACATGGACACCGAGCGCGACTCGATGGGCCGCGCCGGCGCACGATACCTATGCGATCGTCTGCACGAAGGCCAAGTGGTTGGGTTCTCCTGGGGACGCACCTTGATGCCCATCGCCACGCATGTACACGACATGCCGCGCGCCACATTCGTGCAGTTGACCGGCGTGGTAGGCAACAACCCGTCGCAATCGCCAATCGCGATACTCACGCATATGTGCCAGGAGTCCGACTGCGAGGCGAAGGCCCTGTTCGCCCCGCTGTTCTCCAGTTCACCCGAGGCCGCACGCGCGGCGGTGGTTGAGCCGGCGGCCGCGGAAACGCTCTCGTACTATCCCAAACTCGATCTGGCGTTCCTTTCCGTGGGCGCGTGGAACACCCGAATCACCCAGTTGGTGCAGCATCTGGATGCAGCGGAAATCAAACGGCTCGACGATATCGACACCATTGCCGATTTCTCCGGTATGTTCTTCGATGCCGACGGACATTATCTGGAGACCCCCATCAACGACCGCCGCATATCCATCGGCATCGAGGATCTGCTCCGCACCCCGGATACGGTGGTGGTGGCGGGCGGCAAGGACAAGGCGGACGCCATCCTCGCCATCTGCCGCACCGGCATCCCCACATGCCTAATCACCACCGACGACGTGGCACGCGCATTGCTTGATCGCCCACCAATCACCCGTCATATCTATGACAGGCAAGACTAGGACGGTCGACAACAACGCAATCCAGAATCCTTAGCCCACCCCCCACCTCGACCAGAATTCTTCCGGTCGAGGTGCCTCATTTGAAAATGAGCGCGAAGCCCGGAGTGGTGCCTCACCGGTGGTGAGCGCGAAATCCTGGTCCTCGTCGGCTTGCGGGGGTTCGCCTTCTTCCGGTTCGACGCCCGCGATGCGGGCGAGCGTCTTGTTCAAGTATGCCATGTCAGGGCCGACGCGTCTGGCGAGCCGTGCGGCGCGCAATGGCAGACCAGGCGTGCAGATCGTCGCGCACACCGACGGTGCGGAAACCCGGTTCACGCTGCGCGGCGAAGGATTCGACACCGAATGGTTTCAGATGGTTGCAGTACCAGTTGAGTACAACACCGGCGACGGCGAGACACAAGACGGAGATATGGTCATTCTGCCCGACATCTGCCCGGATTATGCCATTCGCAAAGCGCCATTCAAGGTGTACGACTGTCTGAAGCCTGCGAGCAACGATTCGGCGTCAGCCGCAATCACCGCAGTTGCTGGGCGCAGCGCGCTATATGCGTGTCTTAGACCATTGGACGGTCTGGCTCCAGGGCTGCATCAGCTGGAGCTGGATATCCAAACCGCCGAAGGCAGCCACACCATCGTCCTCAACGTCACCGTTGCCGATGTCCTGATCCCCGACGAACAGTTCACCGTGACCAACTGGTTCTCGCTGAATGCCATCGCTCGGCAGCATCACGAAACCATTGGTTCCGCGCGATTTATGAGTCTACTTGACCAATACATCGACGCCATGCGGCGTGTTCGGCAAACCACATTCTTCATCGAGTTGGACGACCGTTGTGTGGCCAAGCGCGAGCCCAGCTACTCCTTCGACTTCGAATACCTGACACCAATCATCGAGCGATTCTTCGCCGGCGGCATGACCACCTTGGAAATCGGCCAAATACTCTCCCGCGGATTCAAACCCGATGGCATGCCGGATATGCTGACCGATACCTTCACCTGCGCGATGGCACCGGATGTGCCGCTGGAATCCACCCAAGGCTATGACATCACCACCGCCTACCTCCGCGCATTGGCAGACTATCTTGCACGGCACGGATGGCAGCATAACGTAGTAGTGCATATTCACGATGAGCCGGACGCGCACTACCCGGACGAGGCCACGTTGGAGGCTCGCCGCAGGCAGTATTACATGGCTGTCGCAATGCTGAAAAAATACTTGCCGCAAGCACGGGTGCTGGAAGCGGTGAAGACCGATTTCTTCCGTGGTGCATTGGATATCTGGGTGCCAACCACCAGCGGCTATGAGGCCGAACAGCAGTCGTTTGACCACATGCGCGAATCCGGCGATGAAGTGTGGAGCTATGTGTGCTGCGAGCCGGAGGGCCGGTGGCTCAACCGGTTCCTGGACCAGAAAGTCATCCATTCGCGGTTGTTGTTCTGGGGATTCGAGCGCAATCGCATTGCCGGCTTTTTTGCACTGGGGCTTCAACCAGTTCCCGGAGGGCATGAATCCGTTCGTGGCGACCAGCTGCCATAATCCCACCGGCTTGGGCACGAATTTTCCGTGCGGCGATGCGTTCATCGTCTATCCGGGCGGTGACGGTCCATGGCTGAGCATGCGGCTCGAGGCAGAGCGTCGCGGCACTGAAGACCTGGAGTTGTTGCGGCTGCTACGCGAGCGCAATCCCTACCTACACGATCGACTCATCACACAGGTGTTCCGCTCCAACAGCGACTACACCGATGACGAGGCACTGTTCGACGACATCTATCGTCAGCTGTTGGAAGCGTTAGCAGACTAGGAATGCGAACAACGGATAGCCGCGTTTGGCGCGGGGTGCTGGGACAATAGCACCTATGGCTATGAAAAAAGGACCGACCAAGGGGTCGGGTGGCAAGCATCGCAATAAGTTGAAGGGCTACGGCCCTACTCCGAAGGCCGAGGATCGCGTCTATCACAAGGCTTACAAGGCCAAGAAGGCGAATGAGCGTCGCCAGATCGCCGACCCGCGCTTGGCGGCCCGCCGCCGCGTGGATAAGTTCGCCTCCTCCGACACCTCGGATCTGGTGTACGGCCGCAACTCCGTACTTGAGGCGCTGCGCGTGGGTGTGCCGAGCTCCACGCTGTACATCATGTCTCGCATCGAGCATGATGACCGCACCCGCGAAATCGTGAAGATCGCCGGCATGAACGGCCTGCACATGCTGGAGGCCGATCGTCTGGAGATGGATCGTATCGCCCGCTCCGGCAACCATCAGGGCGTGATTCTGAAGGTCGATCCGTTCCAGTACTCCTCTCTGAGGGAATTGGCCGACCGTGCCGAGAAGAAGGCCAAGGCCATGGAGGCTGCGAATTCGGCCGCCGCACGCATCGCGGCCCGCCCGCTGTTCATTGCGCTGGACGGCGTGACCGACCCGCAGAACCTGGGTGCCGTGATTCGTTCGGCAGCCGCATTCGGTGCCAACGGTGTGATTCTGCCCGAGCGTCGTTCCGCTTCGGTGAACGCCGCAGCATGGAAGGTATCCGCTGGCGCAGCGGCCCACATGCCGGTGGCTCGCGTGGTGAACCTGACCAAGGCGATCGAAGGCCTGAAGGAGCGCGGCTACTACGTAGTCGGCCTGGACGGCGGTGGCGACAAGCTCGTGGGCGAAACCGGCTTTGAAACCGATCCGCTCGTGGTGGTGCTGGGATCGGAAGGCAGTGGCCTGAGCCGATTGGTGCGCGAATCCTGCGACGCGATTGCCGGCATTCCGATCAGTTCGTCCGTGGAATCGCTGAACGCTTCGGTGGCCGCGGGCATCAGCCTGTACACCGTGTCCCGCGCCCGTCGCGAGGGCGCCGAATCGGCTCAGTAAGCTAAGCAGCCAAACAAAGAGGTCCGCCAGCGATGGCGGACCTCTTTTCGTTTATGCCACAGAGAGCGTTTGGGTGAGCGCGTGGGACTCGCCGGGTTCAAGTCTTACCGCGCGCTCCCGGCAGGCGGCGGCCTCGCAGCATACGAAGCGGCGCCATTCCTCGTTGACGGAATCATTGACCAGCACGCCGTACGGTTCGGCGGGGTTCCACACCACGGTTTGCGCAGAGCCGGACTTGGCAACATGAATCGTGCGACCAAAACCTTCGTCATGCAGTTCCACTGCGGCAGTCGAGGCATATACACGATCCACCGGGCCATCGAACGTCACGGCCTCGTCCGGCTGCTCACACGGCGCAAAACCATTGGTCGCATCCTCATAATGTGCGTGCTCAAGACCGGTGAGGCGAATCTGCGAGACATCGCTGACGTGGAAATACGTATGCAGTGCGGCTTCATAGGAGAACGGCGTGGCTCCAGTGTTGGTCACTGTAAGCGTCATGGTAAGGGTATCGGCAACGTGCACCTCATAATCAGCACGGAAACTGGGCACGGCATCCCCCTCGAACCAAGGCAGCATATCGGAAGGCACATCAGCCTCGGTCAGGCTGTAATGCGCATAGCTATTGCTGAAGGACTCAGCATCGAGATGCCACTGTCTGGTACGAACGAATCCATGATTCGGCTTTTTGCCAAGACCATGGCCGTCGGCAAAGCCGGGCCCAAACCACGGGAATATCACCGGGACGCCGCCGCCCAGCGGCCTACCTTCAGCAACCACCATCGAAGAAGGTGCAAACACCACATCCGTGGCCTGGCTCAGCGGCCGCCAGCGCAGCAGATGCGCGCCGTGGTCGCTGATGGTGGCGGAACCTGCGGAATTGTCGATATTGCGAAAAACGAAATCGATCATTACCTCTCCTCAAACACCGGAAAATAACGCTGCGGTTTATCGGCGCTGGGCCGATTACTGCCGGGTAAGCCCAAGTTCAGCGAGGAACGCAACCGTCTGCTCCTTGGTTTTGAACACGGCGGTATTGCCGAGAATACGCTCGCACACGCTGCCAAGTTCTTCATGAACGGCTTGATGAATGGCCGCTCGGTCACGATTGCCGTTCAGTGCGGCGGTCAGCTCGTCCCATTCCAGCGTGAACTCACTCACCGATGCGGGTAACGGCTGGCCCTCGGCCAAGGCGTTCTCAAGCTGGGCAAGTTGATCGACCAAACGTCCGGGCAGAATAAACAGACCTTGCGCTTCGATGAGGCCAATAGGCTCCTGCTTGATCGGCCAGAATTCGGGATGCGCGTGGAACACTCCCTCGGGGTATTCGCTGCTGACGGCATTGTTGCGGAAAATCAAGCTCATCTCGTACCCGCGATCCGTAATGATGGCACTTGGAGATACGGCGGATTGACGATTACCATCCGCGTCATGACTGGCGATGTTCGCTGCACTATCGTCAAACTGCTGCCAAGCGAGTCGAATCATATCGCTGATTTCCACGATGGCATCGCGATTGCGAGACACCACACGTACGGCGGTACCCGGCCAGTCGAGGATCTCAACCACGGCATCTGGATAGCCGTTCATGTGGAATGTGGCCCAAGCGGCCGCCTTGTGCATGGGCAGATGCTCGCCGCCGCCCTGATAGTGATCATGAGCCAGCACCGATCCGCCGATACGCGGCAGAGCGGCGTTGCAGCCCAGGAAGTATCCGGGGAATCGGTCAACGAAGTCCAGCAGATGGCCGAAGGTATCGCGGTCAACGTGCATAGGCGTGTGCTCGGTGTTGACGCAAATGCCATGCTGGTGGAAGTAGCCGTATGGAGAGAACTGCCAGAACCACGGTTCGCCGCCCAGCGTGACCGGCACTGTGCGCAACGTACGCTTGTCACGGCCCGCGAAACCTTCGTTCTCATGGCATATCGTGCAGGAAGGGTAGCCACCCGCCACGCTATTGCCGGCTGCAGCCTTCTTCATGTTCTTGAATTCCGGCTTGGCGAGATTGATGGTCACGGTGACGCCATGCGAATCAAAGCGCGGATTTTTGTCGAGTACGGCTTTCTTGACGTAGTTGTTGGCCACGCTGTAGTCGTAAAACCAGCGCATGGCCTCCATACCATCGTTGGATTGTTCAACGGCCACGAACCGATCCTGTACAGCGGACGGGCTGGCGGACAGCAGACCCATCACCACATCGGCGTATCGCGGCCCTTCTTCAGGCTCGAATAGGCCAGCGGCAACGCATGATTCGCGGAAGCGGCTCAACAGTTCGTCCGGCGCGGTGTCGTCTGTGGTCTCTCCGGTCGGGCGGTACGAATCCAGCTCAAACAGTTCAAAAATGCGATTACGGGTCCAATCCGCATCGCGCGGGTCAAGGTTAAGATGCTTGCCGGCATAATCGACCAGTACGTCGATGCTGGCATACACGTCGTTCAGGCTGCTGACGGTGTTGTCTGTTGCTTCGTTGCGAGACATTGGTTCGTCTTTCTGCTTATTGTTAATTACCCTAACAATTAATAATTATAGACGACCCACGGTCAACGGCACACGCGATCCACACACATAAGAAACCGCACCTCCGATCATCGAATCCGAATTACTTCAGTCCAACAATCGGGGCGCGGTTCACAGGGTCGAATATATAAATCCGCTTAATGGCTCCACACCGCCGCGTCAGGATCGTCGTCGGGGTTATAGCCGTCGTCGTCCAGGCCGCCGTAAGTGGTCTCATCATCGATGACGCCGGAATCGGCCTCTTCGTTGAGTTCGGCCAGCGCCTTGGAATCGAGCTTATAGTTCGGCAAGACGTTTTCGATATAGCTGGTCACAGCCTCGCCCATCGGCACGTCGTGGCCGGCCTTCTCCGCCAAGAACCAACGATGGTCAAGCACCTCGTGGAAGAACTGCGCCGGCTCGATCTGCGAACGGTACTCACGCGGAATCATGCGAACCGTTGGCTCGTACACTTCGCGCATCCAATCGGTGGCCACGATTTCGAGCTCCTCGCCGTCACGCCATGTGGAGGCGCGGTAGGCATCGAGATCGTTGAGCAGGCGGCGGGCCTGGTTCTCCTGCACGTCCAAACCAGTGAGACGCAACAGCTTGCGGTTGGCGTAACCGGCATCCACCACACGCGGGCGGACCAGCACGCGCTTGCCGTCCTCGGCGGTCTTCATCTCCAGCTCGTCCACGTCGAAGCCCAGGTCGTTGAGCTTGTTGACGCGCTGCTCGATCTTCCACATCTCATCCGGGCCGAACTTGTCGGTGTCGGTCAGGGCGCTCCACAACGAGTGGTAGCGGTCGACCAGACGGTTGCCCACCTCGATCTCGTCCACGTCGCTCGGCAGCAGACGGCCAGAAGCCAAATCCATCAATTCACCGATGATGTTGGTGCGGGCCAGGTCGATATCGTATTCACGCTGGCCATCGGTAAGCTGCACCTGCAAATCACCGGTTTCGGCGTCCACCAGGAAGGCGGAAAACGCGTCGGCATCACGCAGGAACAGGACGTTCGACAGCGACACATCGCCCCAGTAGAAGCCGGCCAAGTGCAGGCGAACCAGCAGCACGGCAAGGGCGTCGATCAAACGCTCGGCAGTATCCGGCTGGAGATTGCGGGCGAACAGCGCGCGGTACGGCAGTGAGAACTTCAGGTGACGGGTGACCAGAATCGCTTCCAGCGGTTCACCGTTGCGGTCATGACGACCGGTGACCACGGCAATCGGGGTGACGGTCGGCAACTCAAGCTTCTGCAGTCGGCGCAAAATCTCATACTCGCGCTCGGCCACCTGACGGGTGATCTCTTTCATGGCGTACACCTCGTCGCCCACGTGCACAAAACGCACCACGTGGCGGGAGATGCCTCGCGGCAGGTTGGCCAGCAGGTCCTCGGGCCAGGTGGCCAGGGGCTTATGCCAGGGCAGCGTGAACATCTTCGGGTTCGAGCTGGCGGCGGTGATCTTCAATGCTTGCGGCTCAGCTGAACTGGCATGTTCGTCTTCGGCTTTGACGGACGTGGCCTTCAGCGCGCGCGGATCCATCTGGGGCAAATCGTTCAACTCCATGTGTTCGATTTTACGTGGTGCTTGGGAAGTGCAGCGAGTAGCGGCGACTTCGGCGCGTTATTCTCGCATACGAACAAATCTCATACTGAATCAGAGTCAATAATGATGACGCTCTCAGCTTATCCAGCCCGTTGTCTATTTGTAAGTGCAGCATCCTTGTTTTCGGCTGATTCTAGCAGTTCGTCGGCGAATGCCTCGGCGGGGGTGCGGTAGGCGAGCACTCGCATGGGCCTGTTGTCGGTTTCGTCGACGATCTCCTGCGGTTCGCGTGCCATGGAGGGGGCGACGGGCGTGCGTTTGGGCGGGTGGCGGCGGATCATGCCGTTCCTGTTCTCGTTGCCGCCGCGCCGCCACGAGCTGTACGGGTCGGCGAAATACGTGGCCATGCCCGGTTCGTCGCGCAGCTCGGCGTGCCGGGCGAACTCGGTGCCGTCGTCATGCGTCACTCCGGTGCGGGCGGCGGCCGGCAGCCGGGAGAACATGGCCTTCTGCGCCGCCACGCTCGCGGCGGCGGTCTTGTC
>CXVL01000053.1_pt1 | contig 22552 bp, 21 predicted proteins | sample 940841 | NCBI WGS metagenome assembly CXVL01 (sample SAMEA3493526, study PRJEB9703) | human gut metagenome | biome: ENVO:mammalia-associated habitat; material: ENVO:feces | place: Bangladesh | collected 2010-01-06
AATGCGGCGTCAGGTGCAAAGGACTCTCTGCCGTGCGGATGCTTAGATGCCTNGNNGNNGCATCGACCAAAGCCTCGCCGGAGAAGATGCCGGCGCGCATCACGCCTGCGGAACGCAGGTGGCGTACCAGCTTACGGGTGTCGATATGGCTCAGGCCAACGATGCCGTTCTTGACCAGGTCATCATCCAAGCTGCCCTCAGCACGCCAGTTGCTCACGTTCGGGGAGGGATCACGCACGATGTAGCCGGCCACCCAGATGCGCGAGGATTCGGGATCCTCGCCGTTCACGCCGGTATCGCCGATGTGCGGGAAGGTCTGCACGACGATCTGGCGATCGTAGCTCGGATCGGTGAGCGTCTCCTGGTATCCGGTCATGCCGGTGGCGAAGACGATCTCACCGGTCGTCTCGCCCAGGGCGCCATACGGCTCCCCCACATATACCTGTCCGTCTTCCAAAACGAGGACTGCATCGTCCTTGTCATACATCGGAATTGCGATGGTTCCGGACTCGTTCTGGCTCACCAAAACCCCCTTATGTTTTTCGGGTATTCGTACCAAGGTTAACGGCCAGCGCAGACTCACACGCCGGTGCGCGCGAAGTCTCGCCCCGCTGGCGGGGCAGCCGGCTCACAACCGGCTTGGACAATCACGGCGGAAAGTTGTTCCGCCCATAAAAAAGCCTCCCGAAGGGAGGCTTGAAAACAAATGACTAATCGACCGTCGGCTGGGTCTCAGCGGACGGGTCGGCGGGCTCGGATGCAGGAAAATCGGTTTGACCGGACTGGTCCGGTTCGTTCGATTCCTCGGCGGGCTCATCGTCCACCGATCCCGCGGGCTCGGTGCTCTTCGCATTGCACACCGCGGAAAGCAGGCCGTGGATAAAGGCAGGTGAATCGTCATCGCACAGGGTCTTGGCCAATGCCAGGGCCTCGTCGATGGCCACCTTGTCCGGCACCTCGTCGTTGAACAGGATCTCCCAAGCAGCGATACGCAGGATGTTGCGATCGACCACGCCCATGCGCCTGACCTTCCAACCCGTGGAGTGATCGTCCAGGGTCATGTCGATCTGGCGGCGGTGTTCGGCCACGCCCTTGACGAGGTCGATGGCGTAGTCGGGAAGCGGGGTCTGAGCACCCGGATGCGCGATGCGCTCATCAAGCAGGGAAAGGATGTCCTGCCCCTTTTCGTCGGCCTCGTACAGGGTGTTCAACGCCCTTTTGCGCGCGGTGGAACGTGCCATACTGCTGGTCCTTTGGTTCGACTGTCGACTAGGTATGTTGCGTGGAGAAGATCAGTTCTCGCGGCCGGTGTAGGAGCCATCCTCGGTGTTGATCTTGACGCGGTCGCCCTCGTTGATGAACAGCGGCACCTGAATCTCGGCGCCGGTCTCCACGGTGGCGGGCTTGGTGCCGGCGTTGGAGCGGTTGCCCTGCAGGCCCGGCTCGGTGTGGGTGATGGTCAGGATCACGGAGCCCGGCAGGTCGACGTTCAGCGGAGTGCCGTCGTGGAAGGAGATGAGGCAGTCGGTGCCTTCGAGCAGGAACTTGGCCTTGTCACCCACGAGGGTCTTCGGAATCATGATCTGATCGTAGGTGGTCATGTCCATGAACACGAAGTTGTCGCCGTCCTCGTAGGAGTACTGGAGGGTACGGTTGTCCACGGTCTCGAATTCCATCTTCATGCCAGCGTTGAAGGTCTTGTCGACGATTTTGCCGGAGAGCACGTTCTTGATGGTGGTGCGCACGAAGGCAGGGCCCTTGCCCGGCTTGACGTGCTGGAACTTCATGACGGTCCACAGCTGGCCGTCGAGGTTCAGGACGGATCCGTTCTTGATGTCGTTAGTAGTCTGTGCCACGTTATTCACCTATTTCAAATTCAAATTAGCTTAGGCAAAGCCCAAAAATTGCCTTGGTTATTATGCCACACCGGGTATACAGGAAGTGGACGCTGGGGTTTCCCACGTGAACCCCCGACTAGACTGGATGAATATGCGACCCTTCTTCGAAGCCATGTCCGTGTCCTGCGTCGTCCCCGCGCAATCGCCGGCAGACGACGAACGCACGGTGTTCGACAACCTGTCCTTCGGCATGGAGCGCGGCGACATCATCGACCTGGTGGGCCCATCCGGCTCCGGCAAATCGAGTCTGCTGACCGCATGCGCCCGACTCAACCCGCACGCGCACGGCACGTTCGTCCTCGACGGCGTGGGCAGTGACGAATTCAGCGCGCAGCAATGGCGGCGGGACGTCTCCTACCTGCCGCAAAAACCGATTCTGACCGGCAAGGACGTGGCCGAGGCGATCCGGCTGCCCTGGACGCTCGCGATTCGAGGCAAGGAGGGCAAGGCCGCGCGGCTGCTGCCCGACGAACGCATCCGCACGACCCTGGACGCGATGGGGTGCGAGGACATCGACCTGACGCGCGCGCCGCATGACCTGTCGGGCGGCCAGGCGGCGCGCGTGGCGTTGGCCCGCACGCTGCTCACCGACCCGAAAGTGCTGCTGGCCGATGAGGTGGACGCCGGACTCGACGACGACAACGCATCCAAAGTGGCCGCGATCATGGCGGACGCGGCCGCACACGGCATGGCGATCATCCGCATCCGACACCGTCCGCCGGACGGACGCGCCACCCGCACGCTGATGCTCGATGCGGGACGGCTCACCGATCTGATGCGGGATAAGGAGGTGCGCCCATGAACGGCGCCTACGACATCGACGTCTGGGGTCTCGTCCTGGCGTTGGGCATGGTGGCCGCGGCGGCCATCATCAGCGAACTCATGCACATGGGCATCGGCAGGACCCTGATGTGGTCGGCATGCCGCGCCCTCGTGCAGCTGTGCGCCATGGGATTCATCATCAGCTATGTGATTCGCTCGAACAGCGTGTGGATGGTGTTCGCCCTGATGACGGTCATGCTGATCGCGGCGGTGCAGATCGTGATGTCCCGCGCGCACGGCATCCCCAAGGGCCTTGCCGGACCGATCTTCCTGAGCCTGGTCATTACGATGCTGCTTATGCTGGCGCTGGTCACCGAACTCATTGTGCGCCCGCATCCGTGGTATGCGCCGCAGCTGGTAGTGCCGTTGACCGGCATGTTGTTGGGCAATACCGTCACTGCCTTGGCGGTGGGGTTGAGCCGATTCTATGAAAGCATGGAAGAGCGGCGTGACGAGGTGGATATGATGCTGGCGTTGGGTGCAAGCCCTTGGGAGGCAGCGCGTCCCTCCATCGTCTCCTCGATTCGTTTGGGACTTCTGCCCACCACGGCATCGTTGGCTTCCAGCGGCATCGTGACGATTCCGGGCATGATGGCAGGTCAGGTGATCGCCGGTGGAGATCCGTTCAACGCCGCCAAATACCAGTTTGTGGTATTCGACGCCATTGCCGCGCTGACTCTGCTCGCCGATGGTCTAATCATGGTCATGGTGTACCGCACCTGCTTCACCGCCGACGATCAATACCAACCACCGAAAGCGCGATAGCTGGGTTCTGCTCACGATGCTATTTTTGTTTTCAGTCTTGCAACGGTGAAGCTTTCGCGTGCGACGAGACTGGTGGAGATTCGCATATGCTGGCTGATTTTGCGGTCATTGGCTAAACGGGCTTACTCATTGAGTTAGCACATATGATTCCATCCTGCCATATTTCCTCCAAGCATTTCCCGAGATAAAGCAATCGTGATACAACCGAGAATCGTCTCTACTCAGCTTGACTCGGGGCGGTTTCGGGCAATGAAGTGCCCATGGTTTCGAGACGCATGAGGAACTCGTTGGCGTTCATGGCGTTACTCAACAGCGTACCCTCCGCAAGCGTGCCTCCGATGGAACGGATGAACTCAACCTGATCCAAAGTCTCCACGCCATCGAACACCACATGGAACGCATCATTATCGCGCGAAATATCGAGCGTTCGCTGCATGATCTGCTTCGCGCGAGGCGTACGGAAATCGCGGACCACCGTCTTGTCGAATCGTGCGAAATCCAACGGCAGATGCGCGAACGCAGCAACCTCCGAATACGTTGTGCCAACATTGGTCAAACCCAACTTGACATTCGGCAAAGCGACAAGATCGGCAACCTCATCGTCAACTTCATCATGCGCCACATGAATGGCATGCGATCCCAACTGCAGACCGAAACGCAGCTGTGGCTGCTCATGAGTCAACTGCTCCAAGCGCTCGTGGAAGATGGACGCGCCTAATTCCGAACCATTCATGCAAATGTCCACAATATCCAATTCGGGCGCCACCTGGCGGAATGCAGTCATGTCTTTCACGCAGGTTTCCAGCACGTCGAGCGTCAGCTGCACGCTCATGTTGAGGCGATGCGCTTCGGCCGTTACGAAATACGGTGCCAGCGCATGGCCCTTCTCGTCATGCACGCGTACAATTGTATCCAGCGAAGTGATGCGCCTCGTATTCACATCGAAAATCGGCTGGTAGAGCACGGAAATCGTATTGTCTTCGATCGCATGGCGAAGCACATCGGACACGTTGACGTAATCGTCTGAACCATTTTGCGCGGCGAGCGTGGCCGTCGTGCCGTCGACCGCCGGCAGATTGGAACTTTCCGATTCGTAAATATGCGCGCTCGCATCGGCAAGCAGCACGGCGAAACCGTCCGTCGCATTCGAGAACGAAATACTGCTCGACACGTCCACGGAAACCTCGCCCTCTTCGGTATGCACCGGCATGACGGCAAGGTTGCGCATGCGTGTGGCCAACTCCTCCACATCACTGGTTGACGTCACATCGGTTACGAGCATGGCGAATTCCGCGCCGTTCACGCGAGACAATGTGGCATTGTCCGGTAGCAGCTGGCTTAAACGCATACCCACTGATCGCAGCACGGCATTGCCGATTTTGCGTCCATAATGTTCGTTGACGGTGCGCAAATGCTCCACGCCGAAATACACCACGGCAACCAGATTATGCACATTTTCGGTCTGCAAACTCTTCAGATGCCCGATGAACGCACGATACGTGAGTGCTCCGGTCAGCGCATCCGTTTCCGATTCGGTGCGCAGCAGCGTCACTTCCTTGTTCACGCGCAACGATTCAGTAAGCACTTCGCCGCAAGTGAGCAATATCGTTTCGTCGGTCGACGTGAACGGACGATTCCAAATGCTGCGTTCCATCGCAAGATAATACTGTCGCGAGCCGGTGGAAATAGGCGCGGAATATCGGTAGGAATATCCTCTTTTATCAAGATTGTTTGCATCGCTGACGAAACAGCGCATGCGTGTGAGGCCACGATTGATACGCCTCACCACGGTCTCCTCCGGCACTTGATTCGGCAACGGCAGTGCGTCGCTCACATTCGCAATGCATTTCAGCGCACTTCGGGATCGCGCGAGCCGGCTCATCGTATCGACCGTCATCAGTAACAGTGAGTAGGCGATCAGTGCCAGCATGAACACGGAGAGCACGGTGGCGGCATCCGAACCAATATTGGCGAACTCCAGAATTTCAGGAATCCACACAATCGCCAGCAAATCAGCCAAAGCCATGGCAAGAATGTGGGACAGCGAATACTCGTGCATGGCTTTACGAATCGGAATTTGCGCAAAAAAGAACGTTACAATATCGCAAATCAATCGAACAATCGGCACTGCAACAGTCATAATCAGCAATGGCAGCAACCAATTCTGAAATTGATAAGGATTAAATGCAGCATTGACAGAATGCTGGTTGATAGTAATCGACAGTACGTGAGAAGTATTCGCAAATAGTATTTTGATTAATGGAATTGGCGCAAGTGTTGTTCCGGCGCGAAGAATGCCGATTTTCAGACTGCGTGCGGTGATGATCGACGTGATGATGGTGACGATGATCAGGAACATGGCCACGTCGGGAAAATAGCCGGTTACCAGCAGTATGACGGTCAACGGCGGCAGCACGGTGTGTTCGGCGGCAACGCGATACAACGAACGCTTTTTGTGGTAGACCAGGCACAGCAGAAAACACAGCGACCATATGCAGATGCGCGCGGGGCCTTCCATAAGTCGCTGCATGCCTTCCTGTGCATGGAATGCGATTGCGGCTGCGAGAAACAGCGTGTAAATAATGGCCAGAATGGTGAGTCTGACCGGCTTTCTGATGCCATCTTTTGACTGGCTGCCGGTGGTTGCCTGATGTTTCGATTGCTTCGATGCCATGATTGCCTGATTTCGTTCCCTTGTCTCACGGTTTCACGGTTTGCGCTGCTTTTGTTGGGAAATAGCGCCTGCCTGTGTGTCTGCTTGCCTATAGCACCGGTCCGATGATGCGCCACGGTGCGTTGGTGCCTTCCTCGGCGCTGTCTGGCTGCTTGTTTTCGTTGTTGCCCAACGATTCGTAGATATTGCCGTTCCAGATCACCTTGTCGCCTTGCTTGTACAGTACGTCTGGTTCCCATGTGGGGTAGGCCTGCTGCGAGGAATTCCAGCGTGCATTATCGAAATCGACGAGCGTGCCCGGTGTGCCTCGGAAGCCCGAGCCCAAGGTGGTGGCAAATTCGCCGTCCGTCTGTTTCATGCCGCTGCAGAACGTTTTGAGCGTGTTGGTGTTCGTATAGTTTTCACCGCATTGCTGGTCGCGGTTCAACGACCACATGCTTAAGTGGCCCAGGCTTGTTTCCAGTGCGAACGTGTTGATATCGCGCGCATTGTCGAGCGTGAAATACTCGTTTTTGGTGTCGTTCTGGCCGATGAGCACAGTGGCTCCCAGCAGTTCCCAGATCTGATGGTCGCTGAAGAGTTTGCCACGACTGTACAGCAAGGTTTTGTATTGCGCGTGGGCCGCGTTCAACGAGCTTTTAATCAGAGTTGATTGTGTGATCGACGTGGATGCCACGTTGAAATCCATGGTCATGAGATTCACGGTGGAGAGCGTCACGCCAGCGTCCAGAAACGCATTCACGGTTTGCATTCCTTGCGTTGTAAGGCCTTTCGCGTCGGCTGGAAGCGTTAGGCTGATTGTCAGATCGTGACTGGTATCGTCTTTTCCTTTGTTTTTCGCTTTTTCATTGGCGGTGAGTTTTGCCACGGCTTGCGCTCGCCGGGTTGCGGTTTCACTGTAGCCGTCGAGATTCGTGCTTTCGATATCGAAGTCGAGCGAGGTGACGTGATAGCGGTCGATCACCTGCTGGTATGCGTCGGCAAGCGCGTCGACGTCAGTGCATGCGGAGGCCAGTTCGGTGCCGTTCTGGCCTCCGAAGCTGACGGTTACCGTACGGTCGGTTTTGTAGGTTTGCGCGATGCGGCTGTCAAGATCAAGCGTGGAGGCCGCTTCGTCGAGCGTGTAGTAGCCGCCCCAGCTTGGCTGGCAGCCGTCGCCGGCGGTGACGAATCCGAGAATCACATTCCGGTAGACGTTGCCTACCTTGGATTCGAACTCGTATGAGGGAGTTGCGGTCACGTCTACATAGCCACCGAACCAGGGTTCGGGCAATTTCTTAGCCGCCGTTCGCGTGAACGTGATCCACGACCATGTGCCGGCAGCAACGAGCGCGATGCACAGTATCGCTATGAACAATCGGAGGAAGGAAAAACGCCTTCCCGGAAACAAGGGTTTCATCATTCCCTTTCAAAAATCGTCCAGTCGCCATGCCGATGGGGTCATCGGGTGGCCGAGCAGGCTGTGCCTCCCCCGCTTGGCTTCAGTGCACAGGCGGGGGGATTTTACGGGGGATTGGGTGTTCCTCTCGTGCGCTGGCTTTCTTATATCTCGCTTACATCAAGGGAGTGTAGTATGTGGCTGGTACGACGATTTAGGCAGTGACGCGTATGTTTTTTGCGCCGGTGAGGTGTTGTTGACGATGCAAAGGGGGTTTGAGGTGGCAAAAACGGGGGGTAATAAAGGCGGCGATCGCAAGCATCAATGGGGAGCGGAAACCTCCACGCAACCACTTGCGATTATGCATAACAAGCCTTCGCCGACGCGAGTTGTGCTCGGCTATGTTGCGATTGCATGCACGGTTATTTCATGGCTTGTCTACATGATCACGATGATTCTGTCATTGTTCGTCAACAATCCCTCACTCACATTACGTTTCGTGGTTGAAGGCGTGCTGTACATGACGATTGTGACCACGCTGATTTTCAGTGCGCTCGTCTACTTGGTCACACGGCAAGGGGCGCTATACCGCTTCATTCGGCATGAGCGTGTGCCTCGAGCGATGCTCGATGACCATTTCGCACACAACTACGGCAAAGGCATCACCGTACTGATTCCGTCGTATGTGGAACAGCCGAAAGTCGTCGAAAAAACGATCTGGTCAGCCGCACTGCAAGAATTTCCCGATTTGGCAGTCGTGCTCTTAATCGACGATCCTCCACATCCCAAAAATGACGAAGCGCGTGCAATCCTCAAAGCAAGCCGTGAACTCATGCCAAAAGTGCTCGCCGAATTGGCGGCGCCAGCCGAACGCTTCACGAAAGCGCGAGATGAAACCGCTGCGGCGCTCGCCAACCAGGTGAGCGCAAGACGTAGCGTGGTCGCACGCTGTGCAGAAGACTATCGTGCGGCCGCGCAATGGCTGGAGCATAAGGCCGATACTTGGCTGATCGAAGATCATACCGACGATTTCTTCTGCGATCAGGTATTGCGCGGTCTTGCACGCGACTTGCGTTTGACGGAACAGGCGTTGAACGAATCAATCACTTTGCAGCAGCATGTCGACGCGAATCGCATTCTGCAACTGTACGAACGTTTGGTGCGTATTTTCACCGCAAAAGGATGGTCTTTCGAACGCAAACTGTACGCATCGACTTCTCGCGAAGGCAACAAGGCCATGAATCTGAATTCGTTCATCGGGTTGATGGGCCACTCGTTGAAGCGTGTGGAAACGTCGGATGGCGTGATTTTGCGTGACGTGCGCGAGGACGAATCTCCGGATTTCGTGATGCGCGATTCCGAATATGTGCTGACATTGGATGCCGATTCCATGCTGCTGCGCGATTACTGCCTGCGTTTGGTGTACCAGATGGAACAGCCGGGCAACGAGCGTATGGCCGTGATTCAAACCCCGTATTCCTCGTATCGTGGTGCGCCGACGCGAATCGAACGCATAGCGGCCGCCACCACCGACATTCAGCACATGCTGCATCAGGGCATGACGTACTATGATGCCACGTTCTGGGTGGGTGCGAACGCGGTGATTCGCAAGGCCGCGCTTGACGACATTTGCGTGGTCTCAACTGAGGGCACGCGCACGGTGAAAACGTATATTCAGGATCGCACGGTGATTGAAGACACCGAATCCAGCATTGATTTGGGCTATTTCGGCTGGCATTTGGTTAATTATCCGGAGCGGTTGAGTTATAGTGCCACGCCTCCGGATTTCGGCTCGCTGGTGGTGCAGCGGCGACGTTGGGCGAATGGTGGTCTGCTAATCATCGGCAAATTCTTCCGCATTGTGCATGCCCGGCATCAGCAGGGCAATGATGTGAAGCTGGGCGAGTGGGCGTTGCGCGTGAACTACATGGCGTCCATCGCATGGTCGAGTTTCGGCTTGATGTTCCTGTTGGCGTATCCGTTCGATCAGCGGTTGCTGAGCCCGTGGGTGGTGCTCGCTTCGTTGCCGTATTTTGCCGCCATGTCGAGTGATTTGAAACGTAACGGGTATAAGCGTTCCGATATTTTCCGTATTTACGGTTTCAATATCGTGCTGTTGACGGTGAATCTTTCCGGTACGCTCAAGTCGATTCAGCAGGGCATGACGAACACGAAGATTCCGTTCGCGCGTACGCCGAAGGTCAATAATCGTACTGCGTCTCCGGCATTGTATGTGACGATGCCGTGGGTGATCATTATTTATTCGTGCATGGTGTTCTATGCCGATACGTTTTCGCATAATTGGGGTAACGCGGTGTTCGCCGGATTCAATGCGATCGTGACGTTCTGGGCGCTGACCGCATATATCGGCATCTGGCATTCCGTGCAAGACATGGTGCTCGGTCTGATTCGCTGGTTTTTCGTGCCGATCAAGGAGCCGCAGCAGGAGGCGGTCCGCAAGAGGGCCTCCTGGCGTGACGCCCTCTATTTCGGCGACCGCCAAATGATTTACGAGTCCCGCCCGTTATAGCATGCTCCCCGCGGCTGTCTGCACAATCCGTGATTTGCGGTTTTTTTCGGGTTGTACAGACGGGTTTAGATATCACGGCGTTGCCACGCCGATTATCGTGCGAACGTTCTGCGCATCCACTCAACAGCCGGCTGCTTCGAAAAGCAGATAATTGCGGATCATTTCGTCGATATATCCGCTGACGGTGGTTGGAGAGATGCGCCGGCCGCTTGCGGCGGAATTCGCATTTGTGCATGTCTGCTTACATGTCCGATACATTTTCCCAGCGAATTGACAGGAACACGCATCATTCCTCCATGACTTGGGCGGTTATATGGAGCATGTCAGCGGTTACGGCGGCTGGCGAGGTTCCTGATGAACCCCATAACTGAACCCTTCTTCTCTCTGCTGTGGGCGGGCGCGGCTACTACCAGGAGTGGGGCAAGGAGCCAGTCGAGCTCAACCCCGGCGACGTGGTGTATGTGGCGCCGGAGACCAAGCACTGGCACGGGGCCGCGCCGGATTCCGATTTCGCGCATATCGCCATTATGAATGTGGTGGACGGCGCTTCGAACGAATGGCTAGAGCCGGTCGAAGCCGAATACGACGCGCGGCGCTGCATTGATGAGGCCGCAAAGAGTATGTGATGAAAGCTGTTATGTGCCTATGCGCGGCGCACTAGAACACGACCGCCGACACGATCGTCAGCGAGGCCAGCGAGAACAGCGTGCTTACGAGCACGAAGCCGACCGCATAGTCGGGCATGTTGTTCTTGCGACCGGTGAACATGGCGATGGTGGTCATGGTCGGCAGGCCGGCGATCACGGTAATCATCAGAATCATGTCGTGAGTGATGGGCAGCTGCGGCAGCACGCTGGCCAACGCGGCCAGCAGCGCATAGAAAGCGAGCGGGAATGCGATCATCTTGGCGACTAGGCCAACATAGAGTTCGTAGCGTTTGAGGACGCCCCACCACTTGGTCAGCGCGAACAGGCCACCCAAGTAGATCAGCGACATCGGCGTGGCCATATTGCCGATGGTGTGCAGCGGCTTGAGGATGATGTCCGGCACCTTGACGCCAAGCAGAATCAGAATCAGGGCGAGCATCACGCCGATGAAGGCGGGGTTGACGAATCGTTTAAGCAGGCCGAGGACGCGGGTGCCTAGCGAGGGGCGGGCGGCCACCGGAGAACCGCTGTTCGCAGCCTCCCCCACCGAACCGGCGCCGTTCACCGAACCGTTCGCGACCGCACCTCGCGCGCCAATCGCGTTGCCGCCAGTCGTTTCGTCGACCGGCTCGCACAGCCATACGCCGTACGTCCAGAGCAGCGTCTGGTCGATGATCGACATCAGCGCCACGTAAATCGCGCCGTTCTGAGGCCAAAGTGCCATAATCAACGGAATGCCGATAAATCCGGCGTTGCCGAAAATCAGCGACGCCTGAAACACATGGCCACGCGAACCTTTGAGCCGCAACAGCTTGGCGACCAGCCAGAACACCAGGATGAGCAGCACATACATCACGACGGTCAGCAGCATCACGCCCCAATTGGCGGCGAGCTGCGCACGGTCCGCACCGTCGACGGCATTCGAGAACACGAGCACAGGGATGAGCACATTGAGCAGCAGCGAGCACATGCCGTCCAGCGCTGTCTGGCCATAGAACCGGAGTCTCACACATCCATACCCGACCATCAGCATGATCAGGAATCCGACCAACTGGCCAATCATGACGCCAAACTGTCCCATGCACGCTCCTCTCGCTCGCTCTCTCCCCGTGTTTTCCTGTCACTGGTTCATATAGGCAGCCATCTGGACAGGTTCGGCGGCACACGCATCAGTATGTTCGATACCACCACATGCCAATCCACTTCTCGTTCAACCGTTCCCCGTGCTAATGCGCCGCCGGCCACCCCGTGTTGCCGGTGCTGCGCGAGCACCATTACACGTATTGCATTCCAGTGACCATCGGACGCAACGTGTGGGTCGGCGCCAATGTGTCGATTCTGCCGGGAGTCACCATCGGCGACAATTGCGTGATCGGCGCCGGTTCAGTCGCGACGCATTCCATCCCCGCCAACTCGGTCGCTTACGGCGCACCTTGCAAAGTCGCACGCGAAATCGGCGACAAGGACCGCGAGTGTTTCTACAAAGACCGCAAGCTCGACATGTGGGAGTGAGCTTTCGCGCTACTGCTCTTTGACCTTAAAACGCTCACTGAATTGACGGTCGCGCCAGTAGTGGACGTCGTCGCGTTCGTTGATTTCGCGAATTACCTTGCACGGGCTGCCGTAGGCGACTGTGTTGGCGGGGATGTCCTTGGTGACCAGCGAGTTGGCGCCAATGACCGCGTTGTCTCCAATAGTGGCTCCGGGCAGTACGGTCACGTTCGCGCCAATCCAGACGTTTTCACCGATGTGGACTGGCAGCGAATACTGGGCACCCTGATAGCGCAGGTCCGGACGCACGGGATGGCCGGTGGCCACAAGCGTGACGTTGGGGCCGATCATGGTGTGGGATCCGATGAAGATCTCACCATCGTCCACCAGCGTCAGGTTGAAGTTGGCGTAGCAACGCTCACCCCAATAGGTATTGCAGCCCCAGTTCGCATACACCGGGCATTCGAGGTACAGGCCCTCCCCCGCGGCGCCGAAGAACACCTGCATGAGTTCGGTGCGGCGTTTCGGATTGGTCAGCGGTGTGGCGTTGAGTTCAAGCTGGAGATCGCGTTGGGCGGCCTGCAGATCAAAAAAGCCGTCCACATCATCCGGCAGGTAGACCTCGCCGGAGAACATAAGCGCCATTTTCTCGCGCGTCGCATCATCGATAATCGGCTTGGCGATCGGCTTGTCTTCGGTCATCATTGGCTCCTGTTCGGCGTTTTGGCGATTGTGTCGGTCGAACTATTCTGTCACAGACTCGTTTTCAACACCCAGCATTGAGCGCAGCCAGTCGAGCTCGGCGGCAATTTCGGCATCGTGCACGGCGATGATGCCGCGGCGATAGGGGTCGTCGATCTGCTCGATGGAGAGCGGATTGCCGGCGTCACAGGCATCACCGTCAAGGCTGGCGCCACCGTGCAGGTCATCGACCGCAACCCGGACAAGGCCGCAGCAGCAGCTGAAGGCGTCACCAATCAGACCCCATGGACCGGCGGTTTTAAGGTTGTCAAGTAAGCGGCATATCGCAGCGAATCATTCTCAATAAGAAAAGTGTGAGACAAACGCACAATATCAATCAATCGCACATTCGCGGGAATAGCATCAAACAGCCATTTCTTGGATTCAGATGTGCGATTGGCACCGTGCGGGCCTCACACTTTTCTTATTGAGAACGATTCGCCGTGCAGTCAAGCCCTCCATCCACCCAAAAAGGACTCGCTTTTGGCCGCATCGTCGCGGTAGGCCTTGCCGAACTCGTCAATGAGCCCATGGAATTCCTGCAAATCCTTGACACTGAGGCTCGTATCCAGCACCACGGGCGAATAGGCCCTGTGGAATGCCGGATAGCCGGCCGGCACGTCGAATCCAAGGAAGGTGAATAGTCGGCGAGCATAAGTATCGGCCACGAATGTGCGGCGCGAAAACACATATAGCATCAGGTCGTCGGCCGTTTCGCCCCCGATACCGAATAATCCGAGCAATTCAGTCCGCAATTCGGCGTCGGGAATATCTGCCGCGCCCTCAGGTGAGGCTCCGCAACGCTCCACATACCATCGGCTCAGTGACTGTACCGTCTTGGATTTGTTGACATAAAAGCCGGACGGGCGAATAAGTTCCCGCAGATGCGCTGGCCCCATAATCGCCAGCTTATGGGGTTCGAGCACACCCTCCGCGTTCAACGCCGCAAGCGAACTATTCACATTGCCCCACGCCGTATTCTGCGTCAGCACCGCGCCCACCATAATCTCGAATGTGGTTTCAGCCGGCCACCATCCGGTCGGGCCAAGGGCGGCAGCCATGGCGCGGTACAGCGATTCGATATACGCGGGAGAAGGAACGCTCGGCACCCGCTTTGCACTTCGATTATTCATAGTTGCCATCTACCATTCACCGCAATCCATGCAGGATTCGCCGCATGAACGGGATAGTGACTAGGAATGTCAGCACGTCGGACACCGATTGTGCCATTTCCACGCCGAGCACGCCGAACATCATCGGCAGAATCAGTACGACCGCTGCCAAAAACAGACCTTGTCGGCACAGGGCCAGGAATGAGGCGATGCCAGTGCGACCCATGGTCTGGGTCATCATATTGCCCATCATGTTGAAGCCGTTGAGAATCACCGTGCAGCATTGGATATGCAGCGCGGCCACACCCACCGCGACCACGGCCGGGTCGGAGCGGAAAATCTCGACCAGTTGCGGTGCGAACACCCACAGCAACACCGCCAACGCCACGAGCACGCAGGTGGCGAGCCGCACGCAGAACCAGTACCCTTCTTTGACGCGCGCGAACAGGCCGGCACCGTAGTTGTAGCCGCACACCGGTTGGAAACCTTGGCCGAGGCCGACGATCACCGAGTTGGCGCCCAACATAATGCGCATCACAATGGCCATGCCGGCGATGGCCGCGTCGCCGAACGGATTGGCGGCGATGTTCACGCAGGTCACGGAAATCGAGCCGGCGCCTTGGCGGATCAGCGAGGGCAGGCCGCCACCGACCATTTCGCGCATGAGCAGCACATCCGGCTTGCAATTGCGCAGGGACAGTTTCATCACGCCGAATTTGCGGCTCATTGTGGTCAGAATCGCGAAACTCACCGTCTGGCAGATGGCGGTGGCGAGACCGGCACCGAAAATACCCAGGCCGGCCACGAAAATGAATAATGGCGCGAGCAGGAAATTCAGCAGTGCGCCCGACACCAGCCCGATCATGCCGAATGCCGACTGGCCTTGGTATCGCAGCAATCCGTTGAGCGCAAACGAACCGCATACGCAGGGTGCGGCGACCAGCAGCGGTGTCAGATATTGCACGGCGTATGGGGCGATCGTGGAGGTCGAACCCAGCATGACGACCAACGGCCGCAGTATCAGCAGCCCGATCGCGGCAATTACCAAACCGGAAATCACCGCGCCCGCGAAGCCCACGGCCAACAGTCGGGAGGCACGTTCGTTGTTCTGCTTACCAAGTTCGCGACTCATCGAATTGCCCGCGCCGTTGCCGAAGAAGAAGCCGAGCGCCTGCATCACGGTCATGATGGAGAACGCGATGCCGATGGCGCCGGACTGCGCGGTGCCAAGCTGGCCAATAAAGAACGTGTCCGTGAGATTGTAGGCAGTGGTCACCAGATTGGAGATGACGGCCGGCAGGCACAGTTTGAGGATCAGCGGTTTGACCGGCTGCCCGGTCATCTGCCGATATTTCGCGTCCGCGCTTGCGCGTCTCATGCCATGAACCTGAACCACGGACGGTTATCCTACTCGCGCCTTGCCCTATGCGAATGCGCGTGACCGCCATACGGGTTAACATGTCATTCTCGGGAGTGAGAGAAAAGATAAAGCCACAGCCCGCGCCACGCCCACACCGGCTCATGCCATATTCCTAAAAAGCGCCGTGGCAAAGATGTCCGTTGAGCCTTACCCTAAATACCGCCCAGTAATGCTGCTTGGGTTGGCCGCGACCTGTTCCGGCGTTCCGGTGGCGACGATGCGTCCGCCGCTTTCGCCGCCGCCCGGACCCATGTCGATGATCCAGTCCGCATTGGCGATCACGTCAAGGTCATGTTCGATGACCACGACTGTTGCGCCGCTCTCCACAAGCCGGTCGAACACGCCCAGCAGCACACGCACGTCGAGCGGGTGGAGACCGATGGTCGGCTCATCGAACACGAATACCGCGTCCGATTGGGCTTTGCCCATTTCGCTGGCGAGCTTCAACCGCTGGGCTTCGCCGCCCGAAAGCGCCGGCGTCGGTTCGCCGAGTGTCAGATACCCAAGACCCAAATCATGCAAGGTGGTCAGACGTGCGTGGACCTTCTTGAGGTCGTGGGTCACGGCCAATGCCTGATCCACGCTCATTGCCATGAGTTGGGGCAGACTCAGTGAAAGGTGAGATTCTCCCTTAACCGCACGCCGAATCGCGCCGGCTTCAGACGCATACCGGGAACCGCCGCAGTCCGGGCATTCGATGGTCACGTCCGGCAGGAACTGCACGTCGAGTGAGATCGAACCGGTGCCGTCGCACGTGGGGCAACGCAGCCGTCCAGTGTTGTACGAGAAATCGCCGGCCTTCCAGCCGCCCATCTTGGCCGCGTCACATCGGGCGAAGGCGCGGCGCAGTTCGTCGTGAATATCGGCATAGGTGGCCACGGTGGAGCGCACGTTTGCGCCAATCGGCGTGGCGTCGATGAGATTCGCACGATGGATGCCCTCGGCCTCAAGTTCACGCACATGTTCCGGCAACCGCTCCCCCGCCGCCTGCGCTTTGAGCGCGGGAATGAGCGATTCGAGCACCATCGTGGTTTTACCGGAGCCGGAGACGCCTGTCACAGCCACGAGCCGGCCGCGCGGAATATCAACGTCCAGCGGCTTGACCGTATGCAACTGGCTGGTTGTCATGCGGATGTGGCCAAGGTCGAACACCTGCGGTTCCGCCACGCGCTCACGGATGCGCGCGCTCACATTATCGGCCAAGAACGGCGCAATACGACTACTTGGATTCGCCGCCACTTCGTCTACCGCGCCTTGCGCGATCACATGCCCGCCTTCGGCGCCGGCAACCGGCCCCATTTCAATGAGATGGTCGGCGGCTTTGAGCACGCGCACGTCATGGTCCACGACCACCACGGAATTGCCGTCCGCCACTAGATCGCGCATCACGCCGAGCAGTCCGTCCACGTTCGAGGGGTGCAGCCCGATGGATGGCTCGTCAAGCACATACAGCACGCCAGTGGTGCGGTTGCGCACGGCACGGGCGAGCTGCACACGCTGGCGTTCACCGGTCGAAAGCGTGGCACCGGCGCGGTCAAGCGCCAGATAGCCGAGGCCCAAATCCAACAGTCGGCGGGCCACGTCCAGGAATGATTCGCAGATGTCGGTGGCCATCGGCCGCATGTCGGCGGGCAGAGATTCCGGCACGCCGCGCACCCAATCCACCGCCGCATCCAAGGTCATCGCGCTGGCTTCGGCCAGGTTCAGCCCGCGCACATGCGGGGCCCGGGCTGCGGCGCTCAGTCGGGTACCTCCGCAGTCGGCGCATGGTCCCTCCTTGAGAAATCGAGCCACGCGCTTTAGGCCTTTCTCGTCCTTGGCTTTGGCGAGCGCGTTCTCCACCGTGTATACGGCGTTGAAGTAGGTGAAGTCGAGTTCGGCGAAATCGTCGCCTTTCTTCGGCTTGTAGAGGATGTGCTTTTTGACGGCTGGCCCGTTGAATACGATGTCACGCTCTTCGGGCGTGAGCTCGCTGAACGGCACGTTGGTGCGCACGCCCATCGCACCGCACACCTGCTTCATAAGGTCCCACATGAGCGAGCCCCATGGCAGCACCGCACCGTCGTCGATGCTTTTCGACTCGTCCGGGACCAGGGCCGCGCGGTTTACTTCGCGCACGATGCCGGTGCCGGAGCAGGTCGGGCAGGCGCCGGCCGAGTTGAAGGCGAGCGATTCAGCACCGGGCGCGTGGAATTCCTTGCCACAGCTGACGCAAGTAATGGGCAGGTCGGCCGCCACGTTCAGCGTCGGTTCGTTGCGCGCCCCGCAATGCGGGCACACGTGCGAGGCGACGCGGGAGAACAGGAGCCGCAGACTGTTGAGCAGTTCGGTCATCGTGCCGAACGTCGAGCGGATGCCAGGCACGGTGGGCCGCTGGTGCAGGGCCAGCGCGGCCGGCACATGCAGCACTTCGTCCACTTGGGCGCGGCTGGCCTGGGTCAGGCGACGGCGCGTGTACGTGGACAGCGCTTCCAGGTAACGCCGCGAACCTTCCGCATACAGCACGCCGAGCGCCAGCGAGCTCTTTCCCGAACCGGAGACGCCGGCCACGCCCACCAGTTCGCCCAGCGGAATGTCGATGTCGATGTTCTTCAGGTTATGCACGCGCGCCCCGCGCACTTCGATCGCCTGCGGCCGTTGATCGTTGCCTATGCTCGGCACTGCTCCGCCACCACCTTACTGTCTGACCTATTATCAAGCGTCACGCCGTTGCCTCTTTCTCGACCTCGCCCTCCCCCGCCGCCGCCGCACGAGCTTCATGGTCTCCAGTATCATCACGACCAACGACGGCAGTCGAGAGGCTTTCGCTATTGAGCGCCGCCTCTCGCATGCTGTTCGCCGCGACATTACCGAGACTATCCGCGTTTAGCATAATGAGTTCACGGACGGCGGGCATAATGGCAATAGAAGTCCGTCCACACCGAAGGAGCCCCGAGGATGGAACTGCGCGTCCTGCGATATTTTCTGGCGGTTGCCGAGGAAGGCAATATCACGTGGGCCGCGCAGTTGCTGCGTATTTCCCAGCCGACGCTCTCCCGTCAGCTCAAACAATTGGAAGAGGAACTGGGCGTCACGCTGTTCGAACGCGGCAGTCACACCATCACGCTCACCGAGGAAGGCCGGATGCTGCGCGAGTGTGCGCAGACCAAGTCAATACGAGTTCCTGCGCACCGGCATTACAAAGCACTGGTCAGCGATGGTTCCCGGAAACCACCCGCTGGCGGAACGCGAATCGTTGACCCCGCAGAATCTCAAGGATGTGCCGCTGCTGTTCCCGCTGCGCACGCCCGTACACAATCTGCTACTGAACTGGTTCGGGCAATACGCCGATCAAGGCGGAGCCCAACGCCGGGTATCACACGCCGGAACGCACCCATGAGCTTTTCGAGGAACTGGTGAGCCATCCTGTTGACCCCACGTTCCGGTTGAACGCGCCATTCCGCACCGACTTCGGCCGCGACGAACACGGCACGCAGGGAGCCGTCAAGCGAGGGCGTGAAGGTGGCGACCACACCGAATACGGCCATGCCGATCGCGCCGCCGCGTAGACCGGCAGCTTCGCCAAGGCCGGCCATCGCCTGCATATTTCCACACCGGCGGTGGCCAAACAGATCAATACGTTCGAAAAAGAATACGGTCTGACGCTGTTCGACCGATCGCGCAGTGGAGTGCAACTCACCAAAGCCGGCAAGGAGTTCGTCGAGGACGCGCAGATGATCGTGCGCCAATGCGAGGAGATTCTACGTCGTGCACAACGGCGCAGCACCGACGGCATCGCCACCGTCCGCCTTGGCGTTTCCATCCTGCACCCCGGCCGCCGCATCCTCGACCTATGGCAGCGCGACGCCGGCAAACACACCGACATCCGCCTGGAACTGGTGTCGATGCCCGATGACTCCGAAGCGATCAACGACATCGTCACCCATCTCGGCGAAGACGTCGATCTGATACGACCTCGACACGTTCAACGACTGCGCCGAATCCGGCGACCTGCTCATCTCCAAACCGATGTGGGCCGGCATTCACCCGCAGCTCGTCAACGTGGCCGTGGACTGGCCCGAACCGGTCATCATGCACTACGGACTGCTCTACCCGCTCGATGCCACCCCGGTGATTCGCGCGTTCATCTCCCGCATCGCCGCATTATCCGGCCTTACCGACAGCCCTCATTCAACGATCCAGGAAGTGTTCGCATCCGCACTGCCGTTCGGTGACGTCAGAACCGCTCCCGAAAGAACCAATAGGGCTGCCGAACATCAATAATTCGGCGGCCCCTTGGCGGCATTTCTCGGCTTCGATGTCCGGCCTTGCGATTTTACAGATTCAATCCCTCGACCCACCTGGCGAGCTTGGCTTCGCTTTCGCTAGCGGCCATACGGCGACCGGGCACCCAGTGGGCGGCAGGGGCGGAATCGTGCAGTTGCACGCCGTCGGCGCCGCGCGTGCTGGAACCGGAGGTGGCGAAGGTCACGATGGTCTTGCCGGCCCAGTCGGCGCTTTCGAGGAAGGTGCGCACCACGCGCGGTGCGGTCTCCCACCACAGCGGATAGCCGACGAATACCACGTCGTAGTCGCTCACGTCGACCGGCGAAGCCAGTTCCGGGCGCATGTCGCGGTGCACGTGCTCCACGCTGGATCGGCTGGCGGCATCACGCCAGTTGAGGTCGGCTGCCGTGTATTTCTGGGCCGGCACGATTTCCTTGATATCCGCGCCGATGGCGTGCGCGAGATGCTCGGCGACGGCGCGCGTGGTGCCGCTGGCGGAGAAATACGTGACGAGCATACACTTGCTCATGGCAAGCTCCTTTCCTTGAACTTTCCTTGATATGCAACGTTCTACCGACTTCGAGCGCTCGAAGTCAACTATTCGCATTACATACCATCGGCGGCGCAATCACCATAGTTCCAAAGAGCAACGGGAAACCAATGGCATTGAATACACGGCGGCTGTGGTGAGGATGGGTGGCCAGTTCTGGAAAGATGTTGCAAAATGGCTGGAAGACGAGATGAAGGCGATGGAAAGGAACGCGGCTGCGTGAATGTGGCAGCTTCCATCCCGTACAAGATTCCCAGTGACAAGCAGAGTGCTGTCATTGTTCAGCTTATGAGGCGTCTATCCAAGGTGGGATGTCCATACCGAATGAAGAACGTTGAATAGATGTTAACGAAAGTGCGGTGGCTGAGCGATATATTGTCTGAGCTTGGGATAACACGAATTTCTGCGCACTTTAGTCCGGCCTTGAAATAGAAGCATGGCTCGTGTCCCGCCAACACCAAGCCGACGGAACTCATCAACATGGGTTTCAACCGCGCACTCGGCACAATCCATCTTCTCGCGTCACAGACAGTGGGCCATATACAACGGCAGCTTGATGCGTTCTCCATCCACTTCGAGTTGGCGGGGATGCAGAACGTATTCCTTGCCCAATCGTCGGGCATACCTTTTGCGGAATTTGTCGAGCGAAGACACACCGTATCGTTTCGTGGATTTCACTTCGATCGGGCTGATGCGAGGCTTCATCGCGGCATTATCGTATTCCCGAACGATGAGGAAGTCTATTTCCATGGTTTTCGTGGCATCCGCCCTATCCGAGCGCGAGAAGAAATACAGTTTGCGCCCATTCGCCCGGAATTGCTGAGCCACCGCATTCTCCACCAGCATTCCTTCGTTGAGCGAGAGTTTATCGAACAGAATATCCCGGTACACATCATCCGGCGTTGTCTCTCGATCGGCAAACGCCTGCGACACCAGCAAACCGGTATCCGCCATATAGCATTTGAACGAATTATTATCTTCGTACAATCCCAGTCCCACCAAAGGGTCAGTCGAATTACGGCACAGGTTCACCAAGCGGGCGTCTTCCAACCAGAAGAACGCCGAATCGTATTCACGAGATCGAGCCCCCTTATCGACCGATGCCAGAGTGAATCGTTTCTCATGCTTGGACAGCTGCCCTGGAATCTGAGCGAAAATGCCCCGCACGCGGCCGGCATCGCCATTGGCGAACTTGCCGATATCATCACTGTACAGCTGCAGGATGCCACGCTTGATCAAATCCACCTCGCCAAAATCGCGCTGCTCGACATAATCGGCAACCGCCTGCGGCATACCGCCCACCAGCAGATATTCGCGCCACAGCCTCATCGCTCGTTTGTGCAGCGCATCGGGCAACGGGACCAGACGCTCGAACGATTTGCGAATCGTTTCAGCAAGCAGCTCCTCCCCCATGGCCCAGCAGAACTCCTCAAAATCGAGCGGCCCCATGTCCATTTTCCGTTCCTCGGAGGGGATGACGATATTCGCCACATTCCTCTTGATGGAGATCAGCGAACCAGTTTCCACATAGTCATACCGGCCATCCGCAACCAGATATTTGATGAGCTCCCTCGCCGCCGGATACCGCTGCACCTCGTCGAAAATAATCAACGATTCACGCTCGTACAGTCGCTTGCGGTAATACGCAGACAACAGCATGAAAAATGTGTCAAAGTCATCACGCTGGTTTTCGAAGATGTCGCGAACATCGCGCGGCAAACGTGTGAAATCGATGAGAATATATGACTTGTACTGAGTGCGGCCGAATTCCTCGACAATGGTGGGTTAAGGGTCAAAAAGTGTGTCCGGAATCGCGGATTTTCACGGATTGACCTGTAGGTTTCCGGAAAGTATATGCTCCGGAAGCATATATCTAGCCCCCGACGGGAAATCCTCGGTGTGGCAGCCGTGATGTGCTATGCGCGGCGTGGTGTGGTGTCGCAATGTCGAAGAACCAACCACGCTGCCACTGCGGCGGTGAAATGAAACGCAACGGCACCACCAGCAAAGGCACCACCAGATGGCGCTGCAAACAATGCGGCGCCTCCAGCGTCAAACGTCGAAACGACATCACCAACGCGGCAGTGTTCACCCAGTTCATCGAGCATTGCACCACCGCAATATCACTCGACGACCTAGCCAAACGAAACGGTGTTAGCCGCGCCACCATGAAGCGGCGCTTCAAGTGGTGCTGGCTCGTTGATGTGCCTGACCCCACCGCCGGCCACCACAAGCGGATCTACGACCAGGTATTTCTC
>CXVL01000061.1_pt1 | contig 18218 bp, 25 predicted proteins | sample 940841 | NCBI WGS metagenome assembly CXVL01 (sample SAMEA3493526, study PRJEB9703) | human gut metagenome | biome: ENVO:mammalia-associated habitat; material: ENVO:feces | place: Bangladesh | collected 2010-01-06
AGGATAAGTGCGAAAGCCTCTGGGACATACATCTCAGGGGCTTTACTCATACCCACCTATGCGCGTAGCTCAGCAGGTAGAGCAGCGGTCTCCAAAACCGCAGGTCGTTGGATCGAAGCCAACCGCGCATGCCACGGCTTGCGTACGGTAGAGGCCTAACCGGTCGCGCTGGGATAGCGTGACCGGGAGTAAACACCGACACTCTCTCGCGAATTCGAATCTCACCCAAGCCACCAACACAGTTTGGCAAGGAGCATCGCATGGCACATCCCATTAACGTCGATATCGACGAGCAATGGATTCGCGACCGGTTCGCGAACATGCTCATCGACATGGCCGAGGAACTCAGCCCCGGGATACGCTTAGGACGCGCCGGCCGCCGCACGGGACATGTGGATGGTGGGTGTCGCCTAGTCTCGGTATGTCGGGATTCGATCACCCGGCCGGCCAATTCGGAAACAGGGTCTCAAAGGTCTTGTCCGGATTGATATATCGCCGCACTATATCGGATACCATATGCTTCACTTCGGTTTCGTCGGCAATGCCATAAAAACAATGGCACATTTCCTCGATCACCGAAAGAATCGGCGCGCTGTCAGAACCGGGATATAGTTGTCGCCACAACCCCACACGGAAAACAAGAACCGACTTCGTGACGCCCAAGGCGTTCTCGTCATACGTCAGAGAAAGCCCTGAACCCGGGATAAACACCAAAAGAGCCGAATTCCGTATCAGAGGCGGCCGTCTGTCGAACTCCTTTGCCATTGCATCAAGTGCGACGTTGATGGCGTCGCATTCATGCGGCAGAAGTTCGATCGTGGATCGCATGTCGATCCTCTCGGCAAGACGCCCGGGTATTTTTATCCCGTACATATCGATACCTCCGCGGACAAGCATGTTACTCCTCGCTTTCGTCCTCATGGTGTTTGCGTGGCCTGCCTCCCCCGACGCCGCGGCCGGGCCGGTTGGCGTTCCATTCATCGATGGTTTCGGGAAGCCAGCCGCGCGTGCGGCCAATCATTGCGTCGGGCTCCGGGAGTTTGAGGTTGAGCAGGCCGCCGCTGGTGATGCCGAGACGTTCGGCGACCTGCTTGACGCCGAGATATTCAGTCGCCATTGTCGCCGTCCTTGCCGTTGATGATTCCGGCCGCGAGACCCATGATTCCGGCCGCGAGACCGAAGCCGCCCGATACTATCGGGCTGCTGGACAGTGCGCCGACCAAGGCCACGGCACCGAATACCACGGCGACGATTCCGAAGATCAGTGATGTTCTCATGATGCGCTCTCCGATGAGATAGGATTGGTGGAGAGGTTCCGGCTACTACGATTAGCCGGAACCCGTTTTACTTCTTGTGCTTCGGTCTTCGTCTGATTGCGATGATGATAGCTATCACGGCGAGGATGTTGGCGATGATGCCGTTGGTGACATCGAACCAATCCTTTGGATTCATCGGATACCTCCTTTCTGCTGATATATCTATAGTAACACAACTACTATAGATACGCAAGACGGGAAGAACAAAACACGCCGAAAACTCCCGATAGTCCAACCCCTCGCTAGTCCAACCGGCAGAGGCAGCCGATTCAAGCCCGGCACAGTCTCGGTTCGAATCCGAGGCGAGGGACTCCGGCCATAATGACCCAACAGCAGAGGTGCCCCATGCAACGGGGAACAAGTGCGGGATCGAATCTCGCCCAAGCCACCAAACACGTCCCACACATCGGAGAACATCATGCATAAAAACGAAAAAGACGTGGATACGCGAATCGAAAAGCTCGAAACACGCATCCACGTCTTGGAAATGCAGGTCATACAACTGAAAAAAGAACTGACCTGCGACCGTCACTGAATGTCGATATCATCATCCAACCCGACACGGGATGTCAACGAATCCCCGGCTTCACCCGGAGTCGAACCGACCCATATCGTCGAATCCTGCTGTGACAGCGTGAACTCGAAATGCTCAAGCACCCCAACGACATGACTTCTGCCCGGCCCGTCGTAGGAAACCTCGCGTCCGAGATCCGCATAAACCAGATCACGAATCTTCTTCTTCATATTCACCTCCTTAGGTAGTGGATGTATATGAAATCCTAGTTACCGTCCCTTATTGCAAATTCCATAGCCTCGAGGTGATCGCAATGCCCAGCCAGCCGACAATCAACCTCCAAATCACAGACGCCCAGGGGCATGTGCTCGGCGAAATCGAGTACCTCACCGTACCGACGCGCACCACCCCCGACGGGCACATCATCGTGGACGACCTCACACCCGTCATCACGGCCTCCGCCCAAGCCTTTACCGACACATGGCAACGCCTCTGCGAGGGCACACCATGAGCCGCAACGGATACAATCCACGACAACGCAACGGGCACAGGCGCAGGCAGAACAGGGCGCGGGTCAAAGCCGCCAACACATGCTGCTACATTTGCGGCAGACCAATCGACTACACACTGAAGTCACCTGACCCGTGGAGCTACGTGCTCGACGAAACAATCCCAATCGCACGAGGCGGCACGCTCACCTACAACAACAGCGGAGCCGCACATCGATGGTGCAACCAGGTCAAAGGCACGCACACATTGGAATGGGCGCGCAGGGAAGTCGCCAATATTCTCAACGGCAAAGGTAAAGGCATGCAAGCGCGACCAACTTCAATCCCATTCACCCGGCTCGACGTGTGACCCCAGGGCGGTACACCCCACCCCACCGGCAGTGGCTCCCCCCGGCGCATAGAGCCGATATCTCCCCACGGTTTCGGTAACGGTAACGCGTTACGGCATCGGCAACGATTTTTAGGAGGCGTTATGGCGAGGATTTGCACGGTGTGCGGCTCCCCGCTGCCCAAGGACGCGCGAGAGGGTGCCGAATACTGTTCTTCGAAATGCAAGCAGAAGGCGTACCGGCAGAGGAAGGCCGGCAACAGGCCTATTGAACCAAAACCGAAGGTGAAAGCGAAGCCCGCGCCTTTGCCGACGAACCGTGAGCTCGAGCGGATGATGGACGAGCCGATGGAAGATGTGCTGCGCCACACGCGCGACGTGCTGAAGAAGGCGTTGGACGATCCCGACACCCGCACATCCGATCTGCCGGCGTTATCCCGACAGTACATCACGGTATGCCGTGAGCTTGAAGCCCAGTCCGGCGGCAATGACCTGTTCGGCGACGAGTCCGTGGAATCAAGCGAGGTGGATGATGTCGGAGCGTCGATTGTCTGAGCTCGTCCGAGTGCTTTCCCAGCCGTCAGGCATCGTCTCCAGCGATTTCCCGAAATTGCGGCGTGCGGCCACGCGCATGGGCATCACCTACGACCTATGGCAGCAGGGACTGCTGTATCTCATGCTCGGTAAGCGTGAGAACGGCCTGTATGCGTGCGGCGAGGGCGGCACTGTCATATCGATATGCCGTCAGGTGGGCAAGACGTTCACCATCGGCTCCGCCGTGTTCCTCCTGTGCGCCATGCAACCCAACCTCAAGGTGCTGTGGACCGCGCACCGCACCAGAACCTCCGATGAGACGTTCCAGTCGATGTGCGGCTTCGCACAAAACAAATTGATGGCCGGGCATGTGGAGCATATCCGGCGTGCGAACGGCCAGCAGGAGATAGCGTTTCGCAATGGCAGCCGTATCATGTTCGGAGCCCGCGAGCAGGGCTTCGGCCGCGGCTTCGACGCGGTGGACGTGGAGATCTTCGACGAGGCGCAGATCCTCACCGTCAAGGCGTTGAACGACATGATCCCGGCCACGAACGTGAGCCCGAATCCGCTGATCGTGTTCATGGGCACTCCCCCGCAGCCCGGCGACCCGTCGGAAACATTCGCCGACAAAAGGCGTGACGGGCTCAAACACACGGACGGCATGCTGTACGTGGAATTCAGCGCCGACCCCGACTGCGATCCCGACGACCGCGAACAGTGGGCGAAGGCCAACCCGAGTTTCCCGAAGCGCACGTCCGAGACCGCTATCCTGCGCATGCGCAAGCTGCTCGGCGACGATGACAACTTCCGCCGCGAGGGCTTGGGCATCTGGGATGCGGAAAACAGCATTTCGGCCATAGACCCGCAGCAGTGGGAGGCCGGCAACATCGAGCAGCCGGACTTGGACGGCCGGCTCGCGTTCGGTTTGGATATGCCGCCCGACCGCAGCGCGTTGGCCGTCGGCATGGCCGTGCGCCACGATGACGGCACCGCGCTCATCAATCTGCAGGAATACCGTGACGCGAAACAGTCGGGTACCGCGTGGGCGGTGGACTGGCTGGCGGAACGCTGGCATAAAACATCTGCGGTGGTCATCGATGCGCAGTCGCCGGCCATGAGCCTTTTGCCCGACCTGCAGAAACGACACATCAAAGTGATTGTCACCCAGTCACGTGACCTGGGTGCCGCGACCGGAAGGGTGCTTGACATGATCCACGCCGGAACCCTGCAGCATTTGGACGCGGAGCACCAGCCGCAACTGTCCATGGCCGCGCATGGCGTCACGTTGCGTGACATCGGCCCCAACGGGCTGAAGGCATGGAACAAGAAAGGCTCCGACATCGACATCAGCCCGTTGCAGGCGTGCACGGTCGCATTGCACGGGGCGTTCGTCAGCAAACGCAAACCGGGCAGGAAGCAGAGGGTGATGGTCTGATGGTCAGCAGTGAAATCGTGACCGCCGCAGGCGGCAAACCGTTCCTCGCCAGCGAATCCCTTCCCTCCATTCGAGCTATAAAAGGCATCGATGAGGCTGATTGGGACATCATCGAGCGTCTGCTGCGGGTGTGGCTGCAGAAGCAGAACGGCAATATTCTCCGCTCGCTTTACTATTCGGCGCACGAACGGGTCAAGGATTTCGGCATCAGCATTCCCGACAAGATCAGGTCGAACGTGTCCGTGATGATTGGCTGGCCGGCCAAGGCCGTGCGCATGCTCGCCGACCTGAGCGCGTTCGAGGGCTTCAGCGTCGACGGAGGCTCTGATGAGGGCTTGGCTGCCGACGTGTCCGGCGTGTTCGAGTCGAACGCCCTGGACACCGTCGTCTCGCAGGCGGTGGTGAGCGCCTACACGCATTCATGCGCGTTCCTCACCATCAGCCGCACCATTGGCGGGGTGACCATCATTCCCCGTTCGGCGGATTGGTCGGCGGCCATATGGGATTCGGTCAACAACCGGATCGGATACGCGCTGACCATCACCGACGCCGACGAGCATGGCGTCATCACCGGTTTCAACGTGTGGCTGCCGAACCGCGTCTACGTGTGCTCGAACAGTATGGGCAAGTGGTCCGCGGAACGCCAGGATACGAATTACGGCAGGCCCACGGTGGTCTCCCTGTGCTACGACCCGCAATTGAACCGACCGTTCGGCCGTTCGCGCATCACGCGCCCGTTGATGTCCCTGACCGATATCGGCGTGCGCACCATGCTTCGAATGGAGGCGAACGCCGAATTCTATGCGGCCCCGAAACTCTGGTTCCTCGGAGCCGACCGCGACGCCTTCAGTGAAAACACGTGGAAGAGCCTGATAAGCGCCATCAACGCGATCAGCAAGGACGAGGACGGCGACGTGCCCACCCTGCAGCAGGTGCAACAGGCCTCGATGCAACCGCATTCGGACATGCTCAAGACCATCGCCATGCTGGTGGCCTCCGAGACGAACGTGCCCGTCAACGATCTGGGCATCACGATGGACAATCCCGCATCCGCCGAGGCCATGGCCGCCGCGGAACGCAAGCTCAGCCGCGAGGCTGACCGTCAGAACCGGCTGTTCTCCCGCGCCCTGAAGGACGCGGTGGGCATGGCGCTGGACTTGGATTCCACCGAGCTCGCGCGCATCACCCCGGTATGGGCACCGACCCGCGAGGTGTCGGACGCGGCCCGCGCCGACTCGTTCTCGAAGATAGCCGGCGTGCAGCCGGCGTTCGCCGAATCCGAGGTCGGCTGGCGGTACGCCGGATTCCCCCAAAGCGATGTGACACAGATCATGAATGCCGTCAATGCGAACAAGGCCGGCAGCGTGCTCGACCGATTGGTGAGCGGAGGCGTCGATGACAGACAGCAGCAGCCGAACGCCCAGCCGCAACCAAGTGGACAAACTCAGCCAAGCGAACCAGTCGGTGGTGGCCCAGGCTCAGAGCGAGCTTGACAAGGTGTTCGAGACCGTCATCAACATGTATGACGATCCCGCCGACCAGCGCGACGCCCTGCTGGAGCTCGTGCCCGCCATAGCCCGCAAATACGGCAACATCGACAGCGTGGCCGCCGCCGAATGGTATGAGAAGGTGCGCCACAAGTGGATCATAGACGACGACTACACGGTAGACAGCCGCTACGACCCGGATGATGCGCCGATGAGGAAGACGGTGCGTCGTCTCGCCGGCCACCTTTGGGACGACGAGAAAAACGGCCGCGGCCCCGATTACGATGCCGCGAAACGCGGGCTGCACGCCAGCATGGACCGGTGGGTGAAGGCCGGTGGCCGCGAGACCATCATGCGCGCCTCCAAACACGACCCGTCGAAGCCCCGATACGCACGAGTGCCGTCCGGCGCGAAGACGTGCGCGTTCTGCGCCATGCTCGCCAGTCGAGGCTTCGTGTACGCCAGCGAGGACAAGGCCGGCGCTCTCGGCCAATATCATAAGGATTGCGACTGCGAGATCATCCCCAGCTGGGACAGGAAGAACCCCAAAATCGAGGGCTACGACCCGGACGGGCTGTACAGGGAGTATCTCGAGGCCCGTGATTCCATGGAATCCGAACAGCCCACGCTCAAGGAAATCCTCACGGCCATGAAATCCCAGCCCGGCCGGTACAACGACTCGTTTGCGCCGTACAAAATCAGTGTCGCCAAGGAGTCGGATTTTGCCGCGACCATAGGTTCGCGGCATGTTTCGGCGTTGAACAAGCTGCTTAACGATTCCAAGCATCACGACACGGCCGAGCTCTTCTCCAGAGGCACGAACGAGTACAGGATACTCGACACGAAACTGCCCAATGACACCGAAGCCCATTTCAGCCCCTCGGATGGCGGCATATATCTGAATCTCGCCGCCGTAGGAAAACACCAGCCGGGCCACCCGCCATACAACACCCTTGTCCATGAATGCTCCCACATGCTGGATTGGATACTTGGCGACGATAAGGCCCAGATGTATTTCTCCGCGCTGTCACGCGAAGGGCAGTCCTTCGCCCTCATGCTCAGCACCGATGCGCGCCAAGCCTTCAACGAGCGTCTGGCGAAAGTCCAGGGAGGCAGCCTCAAGGCCAGACGAGAGGCCGCACTTGGGCAACTCTATATGGACGTCGCCGCGGACCTCGGAAAGAAAGGGGACCACTCCATCCACGACATGTTCCAGGCCGGCCTTGGAAGCCAAGGAGACGACTACGCCTATCTGCTTTCCCGTTTCGGGCACAGAAAAGGGTATTTCCAATCCAGCGGGAACCAGGAGGCCGAAGCGTTCGCCGAGATGATGGCGGCGCAGATAACCGATGAGCATTCATGGGAGATAATGGAGAAGTATTTCCCCAACGCCACGAAAATGTTCAACGGGATGGTCAAGGAGGCGCTGAATGGCAAAGCCCTGGAGTGACGAAGTCGATGCGCTGCTCGACGAGTACGCCCGCAGATTCCACGATATCTATTTCCACTTCGGCGAAACATATCCGGACGATGACGAAAAGCTGAAAGCCGATATCCAGCATTGGCTCGATATCGGCAAACCGCGCCCATGGACGGATTTCCCCGGAGACGTTCTCATTTAAGCGAGAGCGACATTTTTTTGTAACCACCCGCACGGGTGGTTTTTTTATGCCCGAAAAGGGCCCGTCAACCCATAAGGAGAACAATCATGGCCGAAAACCAACAGTCCGGACAGGAGCCGAACGGCGAATCGCAGGACATCGACTACAAGGCCAAATACGAGGAGGCCATCGCCCATTCACGCGAGTGGGAGAAGCGTGCCAAGGCCAACAAGACCGCCGCCGACGAGCTGGAACAGCTCAAGCAGTCGCAGATGAGCGACGCGGAGAAGGCCGCCGCCAAGACCGCGAAGCTCCAGAAGGAGCTCGAAGAGCTCAAGGCGGAGAAGCAGTCGAACGCATGGCGTTCGCAGGTCGCCTCCGAAACCGGACTGCCCGCGAACCTCATCACCGGCTCCACGTTGGAGGAGATGCAGGCCAACGCGAAGTCCATCAGCGAATACGTGGCCGCTCAGACCGGCAGGAAGCTCCCCGAGGTCAAGAACCCCGGCAAGCAGCCGGACGTGGCGCCGAACGACCTGCTGCAGTTTGCCTCCAACGTGTTCTCCAACTAGCAACCAACCATTTCACAGTAAGGAGCCAATATCATGGCTATTTTCGGTGCAGGCGGCATCGCCGCCATGCCCAACCAGATCGCGGACGGCATCGTCGACCAGGTGCAGTCCGGCAGCGCCGTAGGCGTGCTTTCCCAGCAGAAGGCGATGCGCTTCGGCGAGACCAGCATCGTCACGTTCGAGAACCGTCCGAAGGCGGAGTTCGTGGACGAGGGCGTGCAGAAGTCCAGCACCACCGGCTCGTTCGGAGTGGTCAAGACCGCACCCCACAAGACGCAGGTCACCATGCGCTTCAACCAGGAGGTTCAGTGGGCCGACTCCGACTACCAGCTCGGCGTCATCAACAAGCTCGCCTCCGAGGGTGCCAAGGCGCTTTCCCGCGCGCTCGACCTCGGCCTGTTCTACTGCCTCAACCCGCTGACCGGCAAGCCTATCAAGGCTTGGACGAACTACCTGAACAAGACGACCAAGCGCGTGGCCCGCACCGCCAGTCCGGACACCGACATCGAGACCGCCATCGGTCTGATCCTCAACGACAAGGAAGGATGGGACGTAAACGGCATCGCCATGAGCCGCTCCTACGCCTTCGACCTCGCCACCCTGAAGGACACGCAGAAGCGCCCGCTCTACCCGGAGCTGGGCTACGGCGTGAACATGAACTCGTTCAAGGGCATTCCCGCATCGGTGACCACCACCGTCAATGCCCCGGAGTTCGTCGCGCCCGCGGACGGAGATGCCTACACGGTGCCGAAGGTCGGCGCGATCGTCGGCGACTGGAAGAACGGCATCTATTGGGGCGTGCAGCGCAATCTGCCGTTGGAGACCATCACCTACGGCGATCCGGACGGGCAGGGCGACCTGCGCCGCAACAACCAGATCGCGCTCCGACTGGAGATCGTCTACGCCTGGTACGTGTTCACCGACCGCTTCGCTGTGGTCGAGGGCGACGCACCTACCAGCAAGGCGGCCAAGTGATGAGCCAGGCAGTCGAATTCCACCACCTGACCTCAGGGGTGGCGAACACCGCCCGCCAGGCGGTCATCGAAACCCAGTTCGTCGACGATAAGGGCAAACCCATCGACCTCAATGGCGGTTCTTCCACCCCATCTGCTGGCAGCGTCACGCCGGCCAGCCTCGGCGGCTATTCCTCCGGCACCGGTCACGGCAAGGTCGTGCAGGTCAAGGCCGATGGCAGCGGCTTCGACTTCGTCGCCCCGGTCACGGCCCCGACCGCCGACACGCTTACCGGTGCCACGGATACGGGCAAGCGTGTGCTCAAGGCGACTGACGCTGCGGCGGCGCGCAAGGCCATCGGTGCCGGCACCAGCTCGTTCAGCGGCTCGTACGACGATTTGACGAACAAGCCGGCGATTCCTGCCGCCTACACGCTGCCCGCAGCGACCGCTGCGGCGTTGGGTGGCGTCAAGCAGGGTGCGGCCGTACCGGACCTCGCCGCCGACGCGAATACGACGACCGCGAACGCCAAGATCAACGCGCTGCTCGCCCAACTGCGTGCGGCCGGTGTGATCGCGGCCTGAGGGAGGTGCGCCCATGGCCGATGACGCTGATCCGGGCATGAACGTGCCCGCTCCCCCGTTCGCCAGCGCCGATGATCTCGCCTCCCGTTGGCATGAGCTCACCGACGCCGAACGGGCCAAGGCGGAGACGATGCTGGCCGACGCGAGCGACAAGATCATCACCGACTGCCCCAATTGGGCTCAGGCCTCGGAGACCACGCTGCGGCGTATCTGCTGCGCGATGGTCAAAAGGGCCATGCTCAACGAGGACGTCGCCGGGGTCACCCAATCCACGCAGACCGCGAACGGTTTCACCGAGGCCAACAGCTACAGCAACCCTGACGGGGATCTGTATCTGACGAAATCGGAGAAACGCTCGCTGGGCTGCGGCGTGCAACGCATGTGGAGCATCGACCTGTCCGACGGGAGCGTGAACCCATGAGACTGCATGGCGAAACCATCACCGTCACATGGCGCGTGCCGACCGGCGAGGTGGATGGGGGCAACAAGCCCGTCTGCAGGACGGAAACGGAGACCATCGACGACGTGCTGGTCAAGCCCGGAGCCGACGAGAACGCCGCCGACTCCACACGGCCGGCCGGTATCACCGCCGCGTTGACGATCGCAATACCGAGGGTCTGGACGTACCGGAGCCTCAGGAATGCGCTGGTCACCATACGCGGCCACGACTATCGGGTGATAGGCGACCCATTGCCGGTCGACGGCGGGATTACCCCCACCCGGTGGAATTTGAGCGTCGAACTGACGGATACGGAGGGATGACGCATGTCAAGCAACGTGAAACTGAACCTGCCGGCGTTCACCGCGTTCCGCCAGTCGCCGCACGTGATCGGTGCCGTCAACGCGGAGGCCGAACGGGTCGCGGCGAGGGCGAACGCGCTCGGCCACAACTCGCATGGCGGCAAACCCCAGTACGGGGTGCTGCCGGCGATCCCGTCGAACGTGGGCACCATCGCCCTCGTGCAGGCCGAGAACCATCAGGCGTTTGTCGACAACTCGGCCCACAACACGTTGGCCAAGGCTTTGGGAGGTGGCGGCTGATGGCGGTCAACGCGGAAAAACTCGTCATGGACTGGATCAACGCCGACCCGACGATCAAGGCCGAATATCCGGCCAGTTTCGACGTGCCCGCCGAATCATCGGCCACGCACCCGATGCCGTTCGTCACCGTCGAACAGGTCGGCGGCACGGACGAACAATTCCGTTCGCTGCCCCTGGTCGCGGTGCAGGTGTGGGGCGAGTCGCGCTGGCTGGCCTCCGAGGCCGCCTCCAAGCTCATCCTCCCCCGGTTGAAACGTATCACGGAACTGCCCGAGGTCGCCGACATCGACATCACCGGCCGCACGCATTTCCCCATGCCGGACGGGCGGCCCCGTTATCAGATACTCATACAACTCACCGTCAAATCGGACGACTAACGAAAGGTCTAAATCATGGCTGATTCCACAACCAACGATTCCACCATGATGTCGTTGGGCAAGTTCAAGGTCGGCGGCTACGCCTACTGGGCACCCGCCGGTACCACGCCGCCGACCAATGCCACCACCGCACTGCCAGCGGCATTCAAACTGCTCGGCTACCTGTCGGAGGATGGTCTGACCATCACGACCGACACGGACACCACCGAGGTAAAGGACGCGAACGGGCAGACCGTCATGAAGGTCATCACCAGCTACGCGGAATCCTACCAGTTCTCCATGTTGGAGGTATTGCGCGTCGAGGCCGCGAAACTGCGCTACAACGAGGACGCGGTCACTGGCAGCGACAAGAGCATGACCATCAAGCATCAGATGCCCTCCGGCGAGGGCTTCGTGCTCGTGTTCGAGATCGCGATGACCGGCAATGTGAAGGACCGTCTCGTGATCGGCAACGGCACGCGCGCCGAGTTCGGCGACCGACAGGTGCATGCGGGCGACGCTCAGGTGTACGACGTCACCGTGTCCGCAAACGACATGGGCAACGGGGTCACCGCCATCGAATACATCGGCGTCGCGGCCGGCGCGTCCGAGAGCAGTGTCAACGCCGAGGCCCTGACCGGCAAGGTCGTGGACCAGGTCAACGCCGAGGAGACCGCCGAACCCGCCGAGGAGACGCCGGCCGCCGAGTAACGGTTCTTCCCGCGTCGCGCTTCACTCGACTTCACGCGACGCGGGCCCCCATGATTTTTGAAGTCGGTTCATTTTTGGAGAAGTCATGTCACGAAAAAGCAACCGCAACCGCAACCGCAACCGCAATACAAACCATCCGGCTGTGCCACAGGATCACAGGCCCGCGCAGGACAAGCCGCGTACCATCACCGTCAAGGGCGTGGACCTGACCATCGACCCCCGGTCGTTGGACGACTGGGAGCTCATGGAATCCCTCTACGACCTGCAGTCCGACCCGCAGAACAACGCATTGAGCGTCGTGCCGTTCATGCGCCGTTTCTTCGGCGACGACTACCAGCGAGTCAAGGACGCGTTGCGCGAACCGGATACTGGCGTGATCACCGGCGATGCCATAGCCGGCTTCGTTCAGGAGCTGCTGGAGCGGCTCAACGAGACGCTCCCAAACTCCTGATGCTCGTATACCTGCTGCACGAATGCCCCGACCAGTTGGCGGCGGACATGCGGCGGGTATACGGGCTCGGCATATACGAGCTGGATCCGTTGGAAACGGCCGTGTTGGCCGTGCGCCTGCCGGCCGGCTCACTGATCTGGCAGAAACTCGACGTTCCCATGGCGTGGACGCTCGACCAGTATCTGGCGGCCGTGCGAATCGACCAGATGAACATGTGGATGTGGGGCAACAGCGACCCGAAGAGGCGCGGGCCACGTCCCGAACCCCTGCCACGGCCCGGCGACGGGGCGGCGGCTTCCGCGTCGAACCCCTCCAAACCGGCCGACGGCGACACCGCGAAGACACGAACCATCAAGCCCATGGGCCTGACCCTCGACCAGCTCGAGGCGTTCATGGCACGCGACTTCACCGACAGGCCCGACGGGATCGTCCCTCACCGCGAATAACCGAACACAGAAAGGCGCAGGATCATGGCCTACCAGCTCGCCCAGGCATACGTGCAGATCGTGCCCAGCATGAAGGGCGTGGGCAAGGCCATCGAAAGCGCGTTCGACGGGCCATCCAAATCGGTCGGCCAGAAAGCCGGCGACACCGCCGGCGGCGGCTTCTCCAGGGGATTCTCCGCGAAGCTCGGCGTGATCAGCGGCGTCGCATCCAGCATCGCCATGAAGGTCATCGGCGTGTTCTCTGGCCTGTCCGGGCAGATCCTCGACGCATCGGATTCGACCCAGAAGTTCGCACAGACACTGGACTTCGCCGGCGTCGGGGCCGACCAGATCAAGAAACTGACCACGTCCACGCAGGAGTACGCGAACAAGACCGTCTACGGCATCGACGACATCCGCAACACCACCGCCCAGCTGGCCGCCAACGGCGTGCCGAACTACGACAAGCTCGCCGAAGCGGCCGGCAACCTGAACGCGGTCGCGGGCGGCAACAGCGAAACGTTCAAAAGCGTCGCGATGATGCTCACCCAGACCGCCGGCGCAGGCAAGCTGACCACGGAGAACTGGAACCAGCTGGCCGACGCGATCCCAGGCGCTTCGGGCAAGCTCCAGGAGGCGATGCTCAAGAACGGCGCGTACACTGGCAACTTCCGCGACGCGATGGCCAACGGCGAGATCACCTCACAGGAGTTCAACGACGCGCTCATGCAACTGGGCATGAACGACGGCGCGATCAAGGCGGCGGAGAGCACGCAGACGTTCGAGGGCGCGTTCGGCAACCTCGAAGCCACCATCGTGGACGGGGCCGCGAACATCGTCAACACCGTCAAACCGTACATCACCGGAACGGTCACCGCATTGGGCGACGGCATCGGCAAGGCCATGCAATGGACCAACGACTTCACGGGCGCGCTCATGAAATCCCAGGGCGTGCAGACGTTCGCCGACGGCGTCAAAAGCATCGCCGGAGCGGTCGGCTCGGTCATCGTCCCCATCTCCGGAATCATCGGCTACCTGTTCAACTTCTCCGGGAAAGCGGACGGCGCGGGAACCGCAGCCCAACGTTTATCCGACGTGCTGGGCTTCGTCGGCGGGATCCTCCAATCGGTCGGTACGTTCGTACAGCAGAACGCCGACTGGATGCAGGCGCTTGCCATAGCCGTCATGGCGGGATATGGCGCGTTCCAATTGTTTTCGATCATTCAGACCGTGGTCGGTTTCGTCAAGGCGTTCAGCGTGGCCGAAACCGCGGCCACTGCAGCCCAGTGGCTGCTGAACGCGGCCATGAGCGCGAACCCGATCATGATACTGGTCGTGGCGATAGCGGCACTCGTGGCTGGTATTGTCTGGTTCTGCACGCAGACTGAGACCGGCCGGCAATTATGGGCCGATTTCACCGGCTTCTTGCAAGCCACGTGGCAGAACATCACGCAATGGTTCTCCAATGCGGCCGCGAACATCCAGAACGGATGGAACGCGCTGACCGCGTTCATCGGTTCGATCCCCGGCAGGATACAGGCGTTCTTCGCGAGCATCGGCCAATGGTTCGTCAATAAGTTCAACGAGGCGAGGAACGGCATCACAGGCGCGTTCGACAACGCGGTCTCGTTCGTCTCCTCCATACCGGGGCGTATCACCGGATTCTTCGGCTCCATCAGCTCATGGTTCGCGGACAAGTTCAGCGAGGTTCGCAACGGCATAGCCAATGGCTTCGATTCGGCGGTCTCGTTCGTCGCCTCCATACCGGGCCGCATCCTCAGCGCGCTCGGCAATCTCGGAGGCCTGCTGTGGAACGCGGGCGCAAGCATCATGCAGGGCTTCCTCGACGGTCTGAAAAGCATCTGGCACAACATCACGAGCTTTGTGGGCAATATCGCCGGCTGGATCGCCGATCACAAGGGACCGCTCCCCTACGACCGCAAGCTGCTGATTCCCGCCGGCGAGGCGATCATGGGCGGTTTCCGCAAGAGTCTGAACGCCGGCTGGCAGCAGGTGCAGGCGGACATCATGGGCATGAACGTGGGACTTTCCAACGGGTTCAAGACCCCGGCCTACGTGTATGGCGGTTCCGGCATGGACTACACGCCCAACACCGGTTCCGCGTCGAACGTGCATATCACGAACTACTATCCGCAGGCCGACCCGTGGCCCCTGTCCACGAACGACAGTCTCGACAAAATGACCGTAGGCATCTGAATGAGGAGGCGCATATGGCCGGTGTCGGCTACACGCTGAACGGCGTCGCCATAGATTCGCGGTACTGCCGGGTCACGCTCGGCAGCACCCTGTTCTCCGGCGTCTCCGTATCCCGCAGCAAGGTGTCCGCGCCGTTCCGGCATGGCACGATACCCTCGGGGGTGACGCCGACGTTCGGAGAACGGTCGGCGACCCTCAAGGTGGCCGCGTTCGGGGCGGGCGCGATCGGCCATGACACGGGGCATGGCATGGATTCGAGCCGTCTGGCCCGCCTGTGCACGACGCCGTATCCGGTCCTGTCGCGCACCGTCAACGGTCAACCCCAGCAGGCGGTCGTGGAGCTCACCAGCCTCGAGGCGGACGACGGTGGCACCGTGCTGGACAGGCTCACTCCGTTCACGGCGGTGTTCGCCATGCCCCAGGTGTGGTGGCGAGACCCGAAAGCGTACGACCGTCCGGTCGCGGCGAACGGCACGGCATTCCTGTGGCCCGCCGCATGCCGGTGGGCGCAGCCTTATTGGACGCGGTGGGAGGCCGAGCCGAACAACAGCACGTCGCTGCTGGCGGATTTCGTGACCATGTGGATTGGCGAGCCGAACAACTCCCCCTCGCTGCTGATCCCGTTGTCCGCCGGCCTGCCCGACGGCATGTTCGGTGACGCTCCCGTCAACGACCTGATCATACGGCTACCCAAGGGCGTGAGCAACGCCTCGGTCACCGACCCCGCGTCGAACACGGGAGTCATCTGGCAGGGCGCGGCCAACGCGAACGCCTACACGTATGTGGACGTGGGCAACTGCCTCGCATGGCAGTCCACGTCGGACCACCAGTGGACGCAATCGGGCACGGACGTGACCGGCGGCTTGGATTATCCGGCCAACGGGCTGCTGCAATGCTGGCCGGACCCGGTGGACAACGGCTACCGGCTCACGTCGAAGCTCACCGGTTCGGCTGAGCCGCTGCTCGTGCACGCGCGCCGCGCGTGGTGGTAGACCGTATTCCCCTTCTATGCAATTTCTCCGGCGTCATGCAATTTCCGCGCCGGTTTTTAACGTTTGGAGTCCACCTATGGTCAAGACCTTGCATGCCCGTCTCGTCGCCTACCTGCCCAACGGAGGCAGGCTCGGCAACCTGCCCGCACCGCTCTCATGGGACGCGAGCATCGTCAACAACGACCTCGGAGCCCTCAAAGTCGCCTACAGTCGTCGCACCATCGGCGGCGGAATCCTGAAACGCGGCCTCGAACAGGGGCTCGAAATCGGACTCGAAGTCAGCGACGGCGGAGCATGGAGCGAACCCTACAACTGCCGGTATCTGCTCATCGGCCGCTCACGCAACGCGGAGGACGTGAGCGATACGGTGACGCTCACCTGCCAAAGCATCGGCTGGCTGACCAACAAGATCCTGAACAACGACACCGCGCATCTCATCCAGGATGGGGACAACAAGGGCAAACGAGCTTTTCTGTCGAAGAACCCCGGCACCATCATCAGAACGATTCTCGACGAGAACAAAGCACGCAAGGGAGCCGGCCTCGTGCTCTCCCCCGGCTTCGACACCGGCAAGGACGCAGCCAACGACAACTGGAAGAGCGTGTACACGCTCTACTACAGTCTCGGAACGAGCCTGAACAGCATGCTGTCGAGCATGGTGGGCGGCGGCGCGATTGACTGGCGTACCGAGGGCCGCACCCTCAGAATCTGGAACGCCGACAGCACGAATCTGAGCCGCGACCTGTCGGGCCGCGTGCACGTCAGCATGGCGCACGACGTGCTCGCGGCACCCGAAGAGGAAAGCATCGAAGACCTCTCCAGCGACATTCTCGTGGAGGGCGACAACGGGCTCATATTCCGAGAGTCGAATCCCGCGGCCCCGACCCCGTGGGGCGGTTGGGAATCCTATGTCTCGCAGGGCGGCGTGAGCGACGAGGCCACTGCCAAGTCGTTCATGCGGACCACCCTCGCCAGCAGCGCGAGGGTGCGCGGCCAGTACACGCGGTCGCTGCTCGTCACCAACGCGGACAGCCTGCCGCTGGTGGACTACAGGCCCGGCGACTGGATCACCGCGCCCACCGTCCAGCACGGAGAGAAGGTGCGAATCCAACAGGTCACCGTCAGCCTCGACTCCAACGGACTCAAGGCCTCGATTACCCTCAACGACAAGGTATACGACTCTCAGGTGCGGGCCGCGAAGAAGATCGCCGGCATCACCGGCGGCGCGCAACTGGCCGGCAGCGAGGGCGGGCGTCCCGCCCCCGAGAAGGACCATCGTGTGCCGAATGCTCCGACTGGTCTGGTGGTGCAGACCGACGCCTATATCTCCAGTCGTGGTACCGCGTTGGGTTTGGCGACCTTGCAGTGGGCGCAGGTCTCGCAGGCGACGGATAATACGGCCATCGATATCAGCTCGTATCGGGTCGAATACCGGAAGAATCTTGCGGGTGCCCCGTGGGTTTCCGGTGGGGTGACGGACGCGCAGCGGTTGACGATCGGCATCGGCGGGTTGGAATGCGGCGCACGCTATGAGTTCCGCGTGCGTGCGGTGCCCACGTACAGCGACAGGCTGGGCGAATGGTCGAACGTGGTGGTGGCCCTCGTGGCGTCGGATGTGACTCCGCCCAGTATTCCATCGAAGCCGATCCCGACCAGCAGGTATGGGATCGTGGACGTCCAATGGGATGGCAGGAACAATGTCAATGCGGGGATGGAACCGGATTTCGACCATTGCGAGCTGGGCGTCAGTGAATCGAACGGCAACTGGCAGTACCGGGATTCGGTCGCTCGTGACGGGCATTGCATCGTCACCGGCCTGACCGCGTACAAGACGTACTGGTTCGCGTTGCGTTCCGTGGACCGTTCGGGCAACAAGTCCGGCTGGTCGGCGGGTGTGAGCGTGGTCGTGCAGTCGGCGGTCTCGCCGGAAGAGGTCAAACAAATCCAGCAGGATTTGGCTGACAACAAGACGGCGTTGAAGGACAATACGGCCAAGCTCGATCAGGCGCGGAAGGACATCCAAGCCAACAAGTCGAATCTCGACACGGCGAATCAGACGCTCACGCAGGCCAAGGCCGATCTGTCGCAGGCCAGGAAGGACATCGCGCAGACCAAAAGCGACCTGACCACGGCGAACGGCGAGATCTCGAAGGCGAAGGAGTCGGCTGCGCAGGCGTATGCCGAAGCCCAC
>CXVL01000008.1_pt1 | contig 18135 bp, 20 predicted proteins | sample 940841 | NCBI WGS metagenome assembly CXVL01 (sample SAMEA3493526, study PRJEB9703) | human gut metagenome | biome: ENVO:mammalia-associated habitat; material: ENVO:feces | place: Bangladesh | collected 2010-01-06
GGAGCCGTCCCACACGAGCGTGTCGATCACGCGGTCGGCCAATGGCACGAGCACGGAAGGCGAATTGTTCGGAGTCCCCTGCCAGTACGTGTAAAAGTCCGCGAGCAGTGAGGGGCTGTTGTTCTTCTCCCCTTGCCAGCGCGTCCAGTACTTCTGGGTCTTGAGCCACAGGTCGCCGACGATCAGCCCTTTGGAGGCGTCCGGCATGTCAGGCCCACGGAACGTATGGTTCTTCGAGTGGGCTTCGGCATACGCCTGCGCAGCCGACTCCTTCGCCTTCGAGATCTCGCCGTTCGCCGTGGTCAGGTCGCTTTTGGTCTGCGCGATGTCCTTCCTGGCCTGCGACAGATCGGCCTTGGCCTGCGTGAGCGTCTGATTCGCCGTGTCGAGATTCGACTTGTTGGCTTGGATGTCCTTCCGCGCCTGATCGAGCTTGGCCGTATTGTCCTTCAAAGCCGTCTTGTTGTCAGCTAAATCCTGCTGGATCTGTTTGACCTCTTCCGGCGAGACAGCCGACGCGACCGTCACCGAGGCGACTGCCGACCAGTCGGACCGGTTGCCCGCATGATCGACGGACCTCAGCGCATAGGAGTGCCGGGAACCGGCGGCCAGACCGGTCACAAGATAATCGCCCTGACCGGACTGGGTGGCGCTGATGACGGTCATGCCGGCCGCATTGACGCCCTCGCCGACCTCGATATGGTCGAAGTCCGATTCCATCTGAGCGCCAGTGCTTGTCCTGCCATCCCAGTGGACGGTGACCACTCCAAGCTCGGACGAGAGAACCGGCTTCGACGGTACCGAGCACGGAGTCACGTCCGATTCGACGGTGGCCACGAAAACGCTCGACCATTCGCCGAGCTTGTCCGAATACGTCGGCACGGCCCTGACGCGCACCTCGATTTGCGTGCCGCAATCCAAGCCGCCGAAACCGAGCTGAGTCTTATCGGTGGTGCCGGCGGAATGCCAGAGCGCGCCATCCACGTGCTTGCGCCACTCGACGGCGTAATTGCTGATCTCGATGGCGGTGTTATTCGTCGCTTCGGTCACTGCAGACCACGAAGCCGTGGCCAGACCATGCGCGAAACCATCCGAACCAATGTAGGCGTCGGTCTGCACGATCAATCCGAGAGGGGCTTTCGGCGCGCGATGGTCACGGTCGGACGAGGCGGTCGTGCCGCCCTCGCTGCCGGCCAACGCGGCGCCGCCGGTGATGCCCTTGATCTTCTTCGCCTGTCTGACGGATGCATCGTATTTGATGTCGTTCAATGCGATGCTGGCGGATAGTCCCTCGCCCTGGCGCATGCTCAGGTCGATTTCCTGCACGCGCACCTTCTCGCCGTGGCTCACGGTGGGTGCGGTGATCCAGTCGCCGGCATGATAGTCGACGAGCGGCAGACTGTCCACGTCGGAAACGATAAGATCGCGCGTGTACTGGCCACGTACCCTCGCCGCATCATCCAAAGTGCTCTGCATAAAGGCCTGAGCGGTGTCCTTGTCGGACACGCCACCCTGCGACGAATAGGATTCCCACTTGCCCCAAGGCGTCGGAGCAGACGGATTATCCATACGAAAAAGCAGATTATTGTCACCCTCCACGAGGATCGTCGACGCGAGATCGCTGATGCTCTCCTCATACGGGGCCTCGCCGATGTCACGGGCAAGCTGGAGCACGACCTGCTTGCTTAGATCACGGCTCAAGGCGGTGCTGTCGGCGTTCCACATTTTCAACGTGCGCCCGCTGGTGCGCCAGTCGCAGCCACCGCCATTGACCAGCGAGCTGAGAATGGTCTGCAGGTCGGTGCCCAAAGAATAGTAAAGCGTGTATTTCCTCGCCCATGCCGCGCCGCCCGCGTCCTTCGCCGTGTCGAAGCCGAGCGACAGGCCGGTGGCCACGCCGCCACGCGCCTTGTTCTCGTCCAACAGCGTCTTGAGAATAACACCCGGATTCGCCGAATAGAAGGGCCTTTTGCCCTTGTTGTCACCATCCGCGAGCAGATGGCTGGAATCATTGTTCTCCGCCTTGCTCAGGAGCCAGCTTATCGACTGGCCACTGTAGGTGACGGTGCGCGTCCGGTCATCGGTCTTGCCGGAGCGCCCGGTGATGACGAAACGCGCGTTGTCCGGCTCGCGATAGCCGGTGCCGTCAGACACCTCCACGGCCACTTCCAGACCGTCCGTCAGCTCTCGGTCGAACGCCTGCGCATCACCGGAAAGCAGCGAATATTCGATGTTGATCGCACCATCATCATTGTGCAGCATCGAAGCGCTGAAGCTCACCGGCTCCGCAAGGACGCCGATACGCGCGCCGAACGGCCTGTAGGCCACGAGACGAGCATGCAAAGACTTGCCCATGATTAACTACTCCCAGGATTGCAAAAACCGGCATGTCACCTTGTCGGTTCCGCCGGTCTGTTTGATGGTGATGCGATAGTCGCCGGAATCGATTGCGGGCCACACTTGCAGTGGCTCGGTGGTCCAGTCGATGCCATTCGATGCGTCCGTGCCGCCTGACCATGCGTCGGCATTGGCCGCCGTCCACGCCTTGCGGTTGGCCACATCGATAAAGAGGTAAGGTCGTGAGGCGTCGCGTTTGCCGCCCCACATGAGGTTCGTGCCACTCACCGGATCGGAGACCGTCACGCCGGTCACGCCCGCGCCGAAACGGAGCGTCAGCGTGCCGATCGGCGCGTTGGAAAGCCAGCCATCCGGCATGATGTCGAAAAGCTCGGACGGACTGGCGTTAGGCAATCCCTGCCAGCGAGTCCAATACCCCTTGCCGCTCGGCTTGGAAACCCCGCCCGGCAGAAGCCTGCCGCCAGACGCGGCCAACGTCACCTCCTGCCACTGCGCGCCATGCCAATACACGTCTGGCAACTGGAACACGGCGGTCGCTGCCCTGTGGTCATCCCACGGAATCTCGTCACCGTCCGGCTGGCATGACGTGCATACCGCGCTAACGGTCATGCTCCGCGTCAAGCCGGAAAACGTGTCACGCTCCACACGAGTCAACTCGGACGCGAGGCGGCAGAGCCGATAAAAACGGTGCATCAGAGTATCCGCATCAGGCCCGTCCGTGACGAATTTGAGTGTGATTTCCGGCGCATCGAAAGCCACCGGGCCAGCCGGAAGCATCACACCACTCCGGCCATTCACACTGACGGAATTGATGCGCGGGCTGATGCTCGTGAAATGGGTGGTGCCGACGATCAAACTCGAATGCTCACCAGTCAGCTGCTGACCGTTGATGAGATAATCCGCGAGAATCATTGCACCACCCTTTTTCCGTCACCATTGCGGCATTGCCGCCGTCTGCAATTTCTGCTGCGTGCTGATGCTCGTCGGAGCAATCGCCGGATAGTTGAAGGTCTGCTGGACATACGTGGTCGAACCACCGCCATTGCTGACATTCGCCCTGCCGGTCTTCGACGCATCGACGTCGAAGCCGCCGTTGATCTGCGCGTTCATTCCATTGACAGTGCGCTGTACGTCTTTCCAGCCAGCCTTGAGGCTCTTATCAAAGCCCTGCATGATCGCCTGACCAGCAGGCTTCAACATGACCTTGTCGTAGCTGAGCGGGCCCTTGTGCTTGACAATCCAGTCACCGATACCGCTCACAAAGCTCTTCACTTTTCCGAAAGCCGCCTTCAGACCATTCAGCAGACCATTGATGATGCTCGCGCCAGCGTTCCACAGCCACGCGCCAGCACCGGCGAACACGCCACAAATGGCGTTGGGGATACCACCGAACCAGCTGACCACGTTATTCCACGCGTTCTCCACACCATTGGCGGCATTGGAGAAGAAGCCAGTGATTCTTCCACCAACTCCAGCGAAGAAGTTGCAGATGGCACCCGGAACACCAGTGAACCAGCTGACGACACCGTTCCACACGTTCTGAACGCCCTGCCCCGCGGCAGTGAAGAAGCCAGTGATTCTTCCACCAACTCCAGCGAAGAAGTTGCAGATCGTGTCAGGAATTCCCATAAACCAGTTGACGACGCTATTCCAAGCATTCTGAGCACCCTCGCCCGCGGCGGTGAAGAAGCCTGTAATGTCATTGCCGAGACCTGAGAAGAAATCACGGATGTTCTGCACGCAGTTCGAAAGGAAATCCGTGAACTGCTGCCAGAGGGCCTTGCCCTTATCAGTGCAGGTGAAGAAATAGACCAGAGCAGACACCAAACTGGCGACAAGCGAGACAACAAGTATGAACGGATTGGCATTCAGCACCGCATTGAGCACGGCCTGAGCCTTCGAAGCAAGGCTTATGGCTGTGATCACGGCCTTGAAAACGCCAAGGCCCGTCGTGAGAGCCACGACAACCCAAGAAATAATCGGAATGATGGCCTGAACCAACGGAAGAAAATACTTCAGAGCTCCCGCAACGGCAGGGAGGATGTTCCGGACTATCGGCATCAATCCATTCACGAGACCGGTCACCATGTTCAATACGCTTTGAATGGCTGGGACCAGCGAGCCGATCAGCGTGGAGATTATCGGCGTCAGAAGCGGAATGATCTCCGCAAGCACTGGAATCAGCGCCTGAACCAACTGGCTGAAAGCGTCCATCAGAGTCTTAATCGACGGCTTCAACTGCGTGAAAGCGTCCTTCAACGATTCGAGGACCGCCTTCAACACGTCGCCGAACTGCGCGCGCAATCGCGGGCTGGTGGCGATCAATCCTGCCAGAGCGCCAATCACCAGCGTGATGGGACCGCCAAGACCGCCGAGCACTTTGCCCAAGCTACCAAACATGCTGCCGATGATCGGCACTCCACTCAAGCCGCTCAGCGCGCCACCAAGACCAGCCGTGCCAAGCAAACCGGTCACGGCGGCGATGGGACCGGACAACGAGCCAAGGCTATTCGACAGGCCGCTGAAATCAATCTTGCCGATCTTGTCAGCGACAGCCCCGAACACTTTCTCCAGCGGCGGGCCGATCTTCTGCGCCAGCTGAGCAATCTTGTCAAACAGTGCGGTGATGAGCGGTTCGACGGCCTGCACCATCTTGATGACCGCGCCGCCGACCCCACCGAAAGCTGCGATGAGATCATTGCCGACCGAAGTCTTCAAACCCGCGATCTCATGCTGCAGTATCGTCATCTTGCCCTGCGGGGTCTGCGCCAAGGCCTTGTTGATGCCGCCGAAGTTGGCTTCCAAGACCTGCGCGGCCATGGCCGCCTTCTCCGACGCGCTGCCCTCCTGCAGGACTTTTTTCTGCGCGTCGGTCATGGTCACGCCATACTTCGACAATGCCGTGGCGCTGCCGGTCATGACCTTGCCGAGCAGATTCGCTATCTGCACGCCATCCTGCGCCGTGGCATTGTATCCCTTGTTATTGGCGATCATGTCGGCCAGTGCCGGCGTCAACGTCTTGACCTGATCGGCTGTCAGCGCGAAGGTGCCGAGCTGCGCTTGAGCGGCCTTGAGAGTGCCGGCGGACACGACGCCGGTCTGTCCAAGCGTCTTGTTCAACCCGAGCAGTGACTTCTGCTCTTCGTCCGCCCAATTGTTGTTCTTGGCGACCTGCTGGAATTTCGCGGTCACCTCTTCGGCCTTGAGCGCCGCATCGACGGACTGGCGTCCGAAGTTGACGAGGTATGCGGCAGCTGCGGTGGCCGCGCCGGACACGACGGTGGCCATGCCCTTCGCTGCATTGCCGATACCACTCACGGCCTTCGAAGCGAAACCGGAAGCCTTGCTCAACCCCGAATGCAACGCGTTACCGGCCTTCGCGGCAGCATTACGCGCACCCTCCGGCAAAGCATTCCAAGCAGCCGAAAACTTCTCCTTGATGTTGGACGTGACCGCGCCAGCCGTCGAACTGATATTCCGCACTGCGGCATTCACGCCTGGAATCTTGCCGACGATTTGCTGGGCGGTTGAAGCGAAGCCGGAAGCCATACGGTCGAAAGCGTTCTTGGACTTGTCCGACTCTGCGGCCAATTGCGTTTCGAGGTCCTTGAGACGTCCTTGTGCAGCCTTGAGATTGTCGGAAGCCGCCTTGAGATTGTCAGCCGCCACCTTCTGCCGAATCTGCGCCTGCTCAAGTTTGATGGCCGCAGCCTGAGCTTGTGTGCTGTCCGCTCCATATTTCTGTGTGGCCGCGTTCAGCTTCTCCTGCGCGGCCTGCACCTGCACGCCGGCAGCCTTGAATTTCAGCAGCGCGTCAGTATTCTTCTGCGACGCCTGCGCCACATCCTTCTTAAAGGACTGCAAGGCTTGCGCGTCAAGCTCCTTCGCGCCGCTTTTGAAACCATCACCGAAGGCACTGCCCAGCTTCGACCCTTGCTTGCCAGCGTCGAAGCCCTTGCCAAAGGCCGTCTTCATGTCGCCGACGGCTTTGCCGGTTTCTTTCGCAACGTTCTGGCGGAAGCCCTTCATCTGCGGGAAAATGCTCACATGCGCGGAACCCAGCTCGCTACCGCCAGCCATGACAGCCTCCTCTATTCACTTGTCTTTTTGAATCCGAAGATGCTGCTCATCGACTCCAAAGCCGTCCGACGCTCCTCATCGGTCACTTCGACGTGCTTTCCACCAGCTCTTTCAGGCGCGAGGTCACCAAGAATCGACGTGCCACCAGCCTGAATCGCGGTGATGATGGCCGTCGCATCCATCGGCAGCACCATATGCACGGCAGACATGCCGCAATACGTCGACGGATCAGCCGAAAGGCTCTCCCACAAGGCGATCGCGTCCGCGAAACGGAGTCTGCCGCCCAAGTCGGCCTGCAGACTCCATCCACGCGCCGCGAAATCAGCCCTTATTCGGTCGCCGTCTTCCCCTCGGAGGAGCTGGCAGAAGCCGACGATTTTCCCAAATCAGCGCCCTGCACCTTGGCAATGATTTCGCCATAAGCGTTGAGGATGTTCATCGGCACCATGACCGGCTCCTTCGCCAGCTCCTTGGCCTCCTCCTCACCAGCGAAAGCAGTCAGCATGTCCTTCAACGTCTGGATCTGCTCAACATCCGACTTAATGTCGGACAGCTTCACGAAATCATCAATCGACAGCGCCAAGGGCAGCTTGTAAATGTGGCCATGCGGTGCCAAAAACCATACGGAGCCGTCCTTGATGAGATGCTTCACGTCCATCTGCGTGGCGACAGCCTCAAGCGCCTTGTCCTCATCCTCTGCAGTCCATGCGTCGAAGTCGGCGGCGGAGGGCATCACATTCTTGGTCATTTCTTCCTTCTTTCAAACGACTGTAAAAATTCCTTTGCTCCACTGGATGAAGAGGAAGAATCCCAGCACATGCGAAGAAAGGAAGAAAGAAACACATGCTAGGAAGAATCAATGTCAGTCGGCGACCGGCTGAGACTCGGAATCATCAGCCTGATGATCGCTGGTATGAGGACCGGGTGAAACAGTCGGAGTCACGAAGGACTCCAAATACTTGCTGTTGCCGGAATCGCAGGCGTCATCCTGGATCCATTCGATGGTCCAGGCGTCGCCGGTGTTCTTGCCTGCGGTCTCCTCCCCAGGCTCATTGCCGGTCAGATTCACGACACCCAGACGGCGGCGGTGCGTGCCGTTTTTGAAAACGGTCTCCTTGTAGCAGAACCACTTGCCGTCCTGAATGATATCGGTCACGTGGTAGACGCCATTGGTGTCCGGCGTCCCGATGGTCATCTGGCGCGTGATGCTGTTATCCTCGGCCACGGTGAACTGTTCGGTCAGCGAAGCCTTGCCATTAATGCTGTAGCCGGGCTGATGGAACTTGATCGCATCATCGGCATCACGATTGTCCTGCGGTGCGCCATCCTCGGTGATAAGGCCGACGAAACCGCCTTTGCTGAAAATAGTGTCCAAGCTGGTCTTCACGTCGGCCACGGTCGGCGCGATGAGAGCAGCGTTCAGCGTCTTAGACGCGTCGTAGGGCGCAAAACGGTAGGCGCTTGTAACCACGACCTTCGCGGCGCTAAGGTCATTGCCAGCTGAATCAGCAGCCATATCTTGTCCTTTCAAACAAAAAGGCGTTGAAACACAACGTTTCAACGCCTTGAAAATTCAGAAAAACTTAAATTATTGGAATGCACCAATAGTGGAGAATTCGAGAGTCAGATAGCATCTGGCGATATTCGCGTCCTCGGCCACGAAATACGGGCCATTGCACCCGTCCTCTTCGATTGCCGCTATCGGAGAACCGTCAAGCTCGCAGATGGAGGGGTCGGTGAGCAGACCGTAGATTCTGGCCGCCAGGTCACGGCATGGTTTCGGAGCGGCACGAGCCCCGTAGCGCACGGTCACGCCGACGCTCCGGTCGAAGAGCACGCGATTCGACTGCGATCCGCCATCGTCACGCACCACGACGAGCGGTCGTGAGCCGTCGTAATCGTCCGGCTCGCGATTCGAAACGATGATCGTCGGTAAAGACGGCTTAAGCCTGGCACGTAGAAAAGAGCAGATCCACAATTCAATGTCTGGCGGCAAGACCATGGTCATGTTTTGCCTGCCTTCAACGCCTTGCGGAGATTGCCCGTCTTCGATTCCACGAGCAGGGTCTTCTTGTCGGTGCCGACCACCATGCATGTGGTTCGATGCGCGTGCTGCACCTCCTTGATCTGCAAGCCATCACGGTAATCTCCGCTGTCCACCGGAGCATGTGCTTTCGCATATTCGAGCGTCTTCTCGGCGGCACGACGTGTCATGGCCTTGACGCCAGCCGAATTTAAAATCTCGTCAAAATATCTGTCGTTGAATTTGACCATCACTCCCAAAAGCCGTCACCCCCTGTATTCGGATAGTGGAATCTCGATCGTCGGCTGCCACGACGTGAAAGCATTCGCGTCACGACTCGGATAGCCGCTGACCTCCCAACATCGCCCGTCATCCGGCAACGCCTGAATCCTGTCACCCGGCATGATGTCCAAGGACGGGTCAGGAGACGTGAGGTAAGCCATGCTCGTGGTCTGCTCGCGTAGACCGTCTGGTGTGCGCGTGCTGCTGGAACTGGCGAGAGCGCCGGTGAAATCCAAAGTTTCCGGATTAGACCAGTCCTCGCCGGCCTGCTCGCCGGAATACGGGTCATCGACTTTCCTCGCACGCAGTCGCCGCCATTTGGTGGTGCCCGGCATGCTGAAGGACGAGCCACGGCCGAGATAATCCAACGCGGAAGTCACGGCTTCACCCCCCACGACAAGCGGTAAGGCTGCAACGTGCGCTTCTCGGAATCGAAAAGCGCCACGTTAGGCACGCCACCATCGGAACCTGACCGGTAGGTGACGCTTGAGCCATTCGTGGATTGGGAGGATACAGTGCCGGGCACCTGCATCACACGAGACGCGATGTCCAGCAGGATCATCTGCACTTCCGGCACGTCCTCCAAATCCCAGCCATCAGTGATGGTCGCTTCCACACTCCCCGGCAGATCAGGGAAGGTGGCGCCATTGACCAGCACAAGGCTCCCAGCCTCGCTGAAACGCGCGTCCTGCACGTGCTCCACGCCATCAAGCTTCAGGCTCGAAAGCGCGGTCACATGCTTGGATGGCAAGAGAAGCGAGTCACCGCCATGACCATCCAAACGAATCGTGCGGGTGACGGAAGGCGCGACATGCCAGCCGCAATGCTTGCGAATCGCAGCCTGAGCGGCCCTCATCTTGAAACCGGCATCGACTTGGAAAGAGTCGGCGCTTGGAATCAGATCACCAATCACGGCAGTCATGCCGCACCCCCCAATCACTTACTTGGCTGCCATCAGACCAGCGGCCACCAGAGAATCGATAAGCGCATCGAATTCCTGCTTGGTCGGCGCGGTAGAAGCCGCCTTTGGCACATTCTTCGCCACCGGAAGAGAGACGGCACCGCCGATAGTGACCGGCTTGCCCTTGGCGTCAAGCGCCACAAGCTCCGCCACGTCCTGCGTCTTGTCGACGTTCGCCTCTTTCGGAGTGGCGAAGCGCACGTACTTCTGCGTCATGATCAGGCCGCCTTACCGAGAGTGACCTTCACGAAGGCCTTCGGATACTTGACCTGCAGGCCCAGACGCTCGGAGACGCGGCACTTCTGCTTGAAGTGCAGGAAATCGTCAGTGTCGGAGTCGGTCATCTTCACGACCAGACCACCCTTGCGCAGCACCTTGGCGCTCTTGAAGGCACCGACCAGCGCGGTGCCTTCGGTGATGGCGGCGGTGGCCACGGTCGGGATGTTCCACAGCTTGGCCCCATCGGTCAGGTTGAGGTAGTTGCCGTTCGCATCCTTGGCGATGGTCAGCTTCCAGAAGTCAAGCGGATTCATCACGTAGGCGTCGGCTTGGAAGTTGGTGGTGGTGGTGATCTGCAGGGCGGCCTTGGACAGGCGGTCGGCGTCGGACAGTTCATCCTTATCCATCGTCTGAATTCCACGGTTGAACAGGCCGGTCAGATTGTTTTCACTGCCATTGCCGGACAGCAGCTGCGTCTCCTCCTGCAGCTTCAGGTCATACTGCGCGGCGTCGTTGATTTCGCCGATGACCCAGGACAGATCATCCATCATGTCCTCGCTGATGCCGAAGAAGCTGGCCACCTTGCCGATCTTGTCCTGCTTCCAAGTCGGATCCTTCCAATGGACCTGCGGGGCTGCGCCGGTCTCCTCGACCATCTTGGCGTTGCCTTCCAGCTCATCGAAAACCGGATACTGCAGGACGGTGCCGGTGATAGCGCCGGCAGAGAACAGGTCGGCCACGACCAGCGGACGATGATACGGGCGAGCAGGCTCGGTATCGGTCTGGGTCAGATACGGCGTGTAACCGGCAGACGGCGCACCCTCGACATTGGTGTCGGTGTTCGCCTTGCACTCGACCTCGTAGCCATGAGCGATGGCGGACTTCACGTCAAGGCCCGCCGTCTGCATGGACTGGACGTAATATTCGCCGACGCTCTTGGCATGGATGGCATCGGAGCCACCGACATGCCGCACACCAGACTTGGCATTGAGCTGGCCGATCTGCGTGAGCAGATCATCGGCCTGCTTCATACCGTCCATCTGACGGTCGATGCCCTCGACCTCAGCCAGCGCGTTCTTCACGAATGCGATGGTGTCGCCATCCGCCTTGCCGGCGGCCAGCAGACCCTGCTTCTCCTCGAGCTGCTTGACAAGCGCGGCTCGCTTTTCCTTGAGAGATGCCATTACGGTCACTCCCCTTTCCGCCCAACTTGGGCAATCTTTATTGCGAGTTGCAACGCTTCCGCTTCGGAAAAACCGTCCGGCTCCTCGGACTTGGCCCCTTCAGGCTCCTCGTTCTTGGCTGCACCGGCATCCGATGCCTTCGCATCGTCACTCTGGTCATTGTCATCATTGTTGTCGGACTGAGTGGTGTTCTCAGCCACGAAATCCTTGAGTTTCTTCGCCTGACCTGTCAGGTCATCGGCGATCTGCGAGAGAATGTCTAGATTCTTCTGCGAGAGGGGGCGTCCGGTCTTCAACCGGCTCAGCGCGTCCTTCACGTCCACGATGCCGGTATCCTGATTCGCTCCGATCGGCACGAAGGACGCCTCATACACCTTCAATTCGCGCAGTTCGTTCGCTTTGGCGCCATCATCAAGCTCAACCTCGCCCTCGTCCACCACGTCGAACGCGAAGGACAGTTGACTCAGACGCTTTTCCTTGATCAGGTGGTAGACCTGCGCGGCCTTCGGAGAGTCCATGTCGAAATGGCCTTTAATCCACCAGCCATGATCGTCCTCGCCCATCGAATCGACGCCGCCGATGTTGTAATCGGGGTCATCCATACGATGCCCATACAACACCGGCAGCGTGTTGCCGCTGTCCTGCCATGCCTTGATCGTCTTGCTGAACGCGCCGTTCGCCACCACGTCACCGTAACAGTCGGGTTCGCGGGTGAAAGTGGAAGGGTAGGCGATGAATTCGCCGTCCTTGAGCGCCGAGTCCTCGCCGTCGGCCTTGAATCGGCAATCGAAATCCTTAAAGTGCATCATGCACCTCCTTGAAATGCGTTCGCATGTCCTCTGTCTCCTGCAATGCCCTCACACCGGCATCGAACTGCCCCAAACCGGCCTTGATGGTCAGGTCGGCCTGCAGTTCGTTCTGCCATTTGAGCCATTTGATGTCATCAACGCCCATACCGGCGCCGAAACGTGATCTGACGCTCTTCTCCAGGCGGTCGCGCCAAGCATTGACGATTGCCGCTGTTTTCTCGCCGTCGTCCGATTCAATGGCCGAACCGTCGGCTGGACGCGACGGGTCACCGCCATCCTGCGGGCTTGACTGGCCGCCCTTGGTGACATTGAGCGGCACAACCAGTTCGTCACCGCCATCGACGCGCGGCAGATTCTGACTGGCGCGCGCCTCGTTAGGCGTAATCCACGGAGCTCCCACCGAAGTGCTCATCACACTGGCCTGCTCCTCGAAATCGCCGGAAAGCTTGCTGCGGATGTCGAATTCGATGTAATTCACGTCCGGCGCACCGACCTTCGGAGCGAGGAAAGTGTTTATCCTGTCCTCGATCATGCGCATGGTCGGACCAAGCGTCTCGGAATACAGCATCTTGCGGAATTCCTTGGTATTCGAGAAATTCGCGTTATCAAGGATGCCGACCATGACCGGCGAGACGTGGTAGACGCTTGCGACGGTGGACAGCGAAAGCTTCGTGACCTCGCTGAATTCCTCCTCGCGAGCATTGAAGCCCAAACGCTTCAACTCCATGCCATCCTCAAGCAATGGCGTGGCACCGGCCTGCGCCCCCCTGTCGGTGAATTCCTTCCACCCGCGCATGAAACGCTCACGGTCGGCGTCATTCCATTCCGGCGCATCCTTCGGGCGCACCAGCACGCTGCCGATACGGCCGCCGCGCTTCCACACCTGAGTGCGATACGACCATGCCTGAATCTGCTCGTTGATAATGTCCTTCAAGGCCCTCACGGGAGTAACGCCCTGCGTCGGGTCATCAGGGTTCCACCCGTGGAACACAAGCATGTCATCGGCCGGAACATCATAGTATGACGTGCCCAAATCAGGATAAACGCGATAATAGGCCGGCTGGAACACACTGCCATCACGCTTCGCCTGCACCCAGCATGGCGGAATCGGCTGGATCTGCCAGCTACCGAACTTGTCGGCATCCCGATCAGGCGTCTGCATGACAACCCAGTAAGCGTTATCGTAAAGCGCCAAGTCAGCCACAAGCTGACGCATCAACTCATAGCCCGTCATCGTGCTGTTCGGCTGCTTCAGCAGATTTATCAGCACATCATCGGTCACACGCTGCCTGTCTGTGTCGCTGACACGCTCGAATTCCTTCAAACCGACCTGAGCGACATTCCGCGCCAGAAAAGTAATCACGGTACGCAAATGCGGCTGCGTCTTGAAAAGCTCGGCCTCCGTCTGACCCTGAATCACGGCCATCTGGTCAGACAAATCAAAGGAAATGCTGTAGCGCGGCTGGAAAACGTTCCTCAAGGCGTTCCAAAGGCCCATAAGACACCTCCAATCGCTTCAAAAAATCAAAGAATCATCAATCCATGTCCCGAATAGGCGGAAGCCTTAGCCGGTTCGGCATCCACAGCCTGCATGGTCTCCAACGCATACAATGCCTGCGATTCGGCCACCAAGCCGGAAATCTGCAATGCTGATTTCGTCCTGTCCCACACCTCGACCTCGCCAAGACGCCGGGACACGGCCACACTCACCTGCTGTTCGATGGCGGGCTGCGGAAGGTGCCGCAGCTTGCCCTCACGCACACGGTCGTGGAAACGGCCGCAGCACGCGCCCAAACGGAAGCCTTCGATGAGATGCACCGTCCAACCTTTTTCGGTCAGCGGGTCGATGAAGTCCACTGCCGGACAGCCCTTGCCCTGCACGGCGATCTCCGTGATATGCGGCCAACGCTCCTGGAGCAGGTCGAGATAATGCGGCACCCACAGCATGCCGTCACGGCGCGCGATCAGCTCCACGTGCGGCAACCCGTCCGCACGCATTCCGGCGGCGGCCACATACGTGGTCTTACGGTCCGCGCTCGTGTCCACGGAAAGGACAACGCGATTACCGTCCGGAATCGTGGAACGCGAGTCGATGCCACTGGCCCACATCTTCGGGCTGATGAAAGGAATGATGTCCGCCGTAACCCACTGGCACAGGACCTCGGTGCGGAACGCGGCCTCGGTCATGCCGTCGATATCCGAACGGACGCTCATGACGGTCATCGGCCCGTAGCCGAGCGACGGATTCGCCTGACGGATAGCGTCGGCATCATCCACCGGACACTTGTCCGGAGCGCTCCATTCGAAATAGCCGAACGATCCGTCCTGCTCGCCGGACAGGAACACGGGGGCCGGATTGCCGCCGTCGGCGCTCAGTCGCGTCCACTCGTCAACAAGCTTACGGCCCTTGTCCACCTGCTTGCGCAACGCCACAGACCGATAGTCGCCAGCGTTCGAAATGCCCCACAACTGGCTCGACCACACGGCCTTCGTGGTCTGGCTGACGGCATTCCAGCCATCGTCCGTATGCTGCTCACGTAATTCGTCGAACACCACGCGCGCGGCCGACTTGGCTCGAATGTTCTTATCGGCGCGGACGATATACCGGGCCTTCGAGCGGGTGATGATCGCCTCCTCGCCGTTCGTGTTGACGAATTTCTGCGTCATCGCGGCGAGATCCGGAATCACCAGATCCGCTTCCTCATCAGTAGAAGGCTGAGGATTGCACCACTCCTTGACCTGATTGTACGGGCCCTTCGCATTGTCCAACGTCTGCGCGGCACCGACCACCAAAAACTTCACCGGCGGAACCCTGTCGGGATGCTTGTTGGAGTCCACGAACAGCCACCATGCGGCCAGCACGCCCATCAGCGTGGTCTTGCCATTCTGACGGGCCACAAGCACGATGACCTTGCGGAAACGGTAACTACCGTCCTCAAGCAGTTCGAGCGCATGGACGAGCAGCCATTGTTGCCACGGGTACAAATGCACGTGCAGCATGATCTCCGCGAACGCGATAACCGCGAAACCATTGCTCGTCTCCCTCGTCAACGGGCGCAACGGCGGCGTGAAGATACGCGGCAAGGTCACACCATGCCTCTCATCGTCGATGGCACCGAAAACCGTGAGATTCTCCGCCGCCATCGGACACCTCCTAGCCGAAACGCTTCATGAAATCCGCCATCTGCACAACCTTGTCGCTCTTCGGCGTCTCCTGCTTCGCCTCGGCCTTCGGCTTCGCAGGCCGACCAACCTTAGCCGGAACATCCACCGTCAAACCAAGCGACTGGCAGTATTTCAAAAACGTCGGAACCGACACATTGTCCAATTTCCCGTTCTCGTCAATGAAACCCGTCTCGCAAATCGAATCAATCCGGTTGGCAAGGATACGCGCAGCGGCCACGACAGCCGCATTCTCGGCACGCAACGACTTCGCATTACGCAAAGACCTCTCCAACGCTTCCGCCACGGACTCATGCGGAAAACGACGCTCGGAAACACCCTTCTTAACTGCCATAAAGCCTCCTTCGCGCGCGACCCATCAACAAAAAACCATCGGGGAGAGGAAAACCCACCAAGCGTGAGGTCTTGCGTTCTTCGTTGGTTTTCGGGATTTCACCGCCCCTATCCCGTCGGGGTTGGTTTCGAATGCTGTTTTGAATGCTTTGATTGCGTTTGTGAATCGTGTGATGAGTTCGTCTGTGCTTGGTGGCTTGGGCGTGATGCGTGTGGTGTATGCGTCTCCGACTTTGTAGGTGTTGACTTCGTTGTGGGTGACGTTGACTGGGATGTTGACGGTGAATGAGCCGATGGGGAATGTCTTGTCGCTGATTGCGGCGGTGAGCTCTAGTGTGACTGGCTGCTGTGGCATCATTGCCTCCTTGCTCATGCTGTTGTTATCCATTGTCTTGAGAGTGTTCCGATGGGTGTTGGTGGGTCTTGGTTGCCTCTGAGCCGGTTGCAGCTGGTGTGGCTTGGGCGGAAGCCTGCTGGGTCGAACTGGAGTTCTTGGTGTTTGGAGACCGGGTAGAGGTGGTCAAGATTGTATGATTCGTCGCTCGTGTTCTTTTCGGCGGTGTAGTCGATGGGCATTCCGCAGAGCCAACAGACCGCATGCCGTGCCTTGCATTGGCTGAAGAATGCTGCCTTGTCTTTTTCGAATTGACGGCTGGTCTTGCGGACTCTTGGCATGTGGTCACCGCCTTGTGTGCTTCGTGCTGTCTTCACCATGGATGTCTTATTCCGGCGTGTCGTTTTTGCCTGACTTGCAATACTTTACATACTTTGTTATAATAGTTATGTAAGCGGAAACGAAAGGAGGTGAGCATGGAGCCCAAGGACTGGATGGACACCATCCTCCAGATAATCGCCATAGCGGTGAGCATCTGGCTCGGGCTGAGGGAAGGCAAAAAGCCACCGAAGCACAAGTAAAAAAGGTTCCGGCTACTCGTACTAGCCGGAACCCCGTCCATCCATCCTAGCAAGGGAACCATGAACATCATGAAAAGACCGACCATCTTCGGCATCATCGCAATGCTCTTCGGCATCGTCTGCATGACGCACGCCGGACTCGAACACGGCGGAGGCTTCGGCCTCGCGGCCGGGATCATGGGATTGGCCGCCGGATACGCCGGGAGCCGCCACGATGACTGAACGATACCTGAGCATGACCGAAGTCGCGCAACGTCTCGACATCACCAAAGGCGCGCTGGCACGCTACAAGCTGCCCGACCCCGACGTGATCGTTGGCAAAGCCAGGGGCTGGCGCGAGGAGACCATCGACCAATGGAACGCCAGCCGCCCCGGCCGGGGCGTCGGCGGAGGCAGACCCCGAAAAAACAAGTGACCGGCATACGCGGTTGGCTTCGAACCAACGACCTGCGGTTTTGGAGACCGCCGCTCTACCCGTTGAGCTACGCGCATAGGCGGATATGAGTAAAGCCCCTGAGATGTATGTCCCAGAGGCTTTCGCACTTATCCTGATACGGAGTATACCACGGGGTGGCAACAGCCTACTGCCGGCTGGAATATGCCATTGCCATGCTGACTATCTCCCTGATGCTGAATTCGTAGTATCCGCCTTCTATTGGCTTGCTGCTGGGGAGTTTGCCCCGGCGTATCCACATGATGATTACTTTGCGGCTGACCTCGTATCCGTAGTTGTCCTTGAGCCACTGGCTCATGCCCGCAGGGGTCTTGGTCAGGTGGATTGCCTCGGCCTTGTCTCGGCTCTGCTCGCGCAGCTCGACCACGTTGATTGGGTTGCCGCATTTGCATAGCAGCAGTGATTCGCCTTTCGCGGCCATGACCTCGCGTCCGCATTCGGGGCAGACGCCGATTATCCGGCGCGTGCGTGGCCTGCGGTCCACGAGCGGTTCGATGCGCTCGCAGGTGTGGATGAGCCATGTCAGCCAATGTCCCGAACGGCTGGCGCGGCATAGGTCGGGCAGTCGTCGTGGCGAGTCCCTGAGCAGGGTCTGCCATCTCGGACGGCTTTCCACGCCGGTTTCGTTCCACATGTCCTGCAAGCCGTCCTCGATCTGGTCGAGCATGTCCTGCGCGTGGAGGTTGATGGGCGCGGGCGCCGCGCCTCCTTGCGGTTTGCCGCCCGCTCCGGGTTCTCCGAGCTTGTAGGCGTGACGGGACACCTGTTGCAGGAGCATCATGTCGCGGCGGAGCCGGTGGAGCGTTTTCGCGTAGACGCGGCGGCAGTCCCGGCAGAGCGTCCATGGTGCCTCGACCTGTCGGCTGCCGCAGTATTGGCATGGTTCGGTGGTGATGAACATTATGTTGAAACCCTCCACGTTCCGGCTATGATGGTGCTTTGGTGAGCGTGCCCTCCGCCTGTTGGTGGAGGGTTTCGTTTTGTCTTTCGTTGGATTCAGTGTTTTTACGCTGAATTCAGTCATGTATTCGCGTGTGTTTATCGGTATTTTTCAGACCAGTGGTTCGATGAATTCCGGTGTCCATGCGTCCGCGCGTGATTTCGGCGGTTCGGGATGCTCGATCACGTACAGCACCTCGCTCAACGGCAAACCGAGGAGTTTCGCCGTGTACTCGGGTGTCGCGGCCTTGCCTTTATGCCATTTGAGTATCATCTCACGCTGGTTGTTCGTCGCGCTCATGATTCCTCCTTGAGTGTGGTGACATATTCGATGGCCTTGCGCTCACGTTTCGCGTACCTCCCGCACTTGCGTTTGAGACGTTTGAGGCTCATGG
>CXVL01000056.1_pt1 | contig 13409 bp, 16 predicted proteins | sample 940841 | NCBI WGS metagenome assembly CXVL01 (sample SAMEA3493526, study PRJEB9703) | human gut metagenome | biome: ENVO:mammalia-associated habitat; material: ENVO:feces | place: Bangladesh | collected 2010-01-06
AGCGCGAGCCGACGTGTCAGCTACGCATTGACCGCCAGCAGTGCCAGTCCGGTGTCAATGAGTTATTCCGTCGTGTCAGGCAGTCCGACCGTCACCGTGACGAAGATACTCCTCTGCACGTGGGACGAATATCAGGCGAACAAGACCCTGCTCGACAGCATCGGATATTTCACCGGGGGCACGATGCCGCTCGCCTGACCCTCTTGGGGGTGGTGGCATGAGTCTGGTAACGAATCTGATTCCGAATCCACTCTTGATGCTCCCGAACAGTGCCGTCTCGGCACACGAGGCGACCGTGCGGCATGTTGACCCTGATTGCATGATCATTACGCCAAACAATGGCGCTGTCAATCCTTATGCCAGGATCCGACTGTGCGAACCGGTCTCCGGTGATTTCCACCTGAACTTCTGGGTTTCCCAAGTGCCGGAGGGTAGCAGATGGTATCAGAATGGTATCTGCTTCGTAAGCAACAAAAATCAGAATGCTGGATACCTGTTTCCTCATGACAATACAGCCGGGGCCACATTCCTTGGCTTTGATTTTCGGATGGATGACACGCAAATTCTTGAGTTGAAGTGTCCGTTGAATCATCCGCTGCAATTCTCGGCAATCAATCTGATGACACAGGCGGATTGGAAGGAATACAAGAAGCTCGTCCCAAAAATGGACGCACTGTACGGTGGCTTCATGCCACTGCAAAACTGATTTTTTAAGGAGATGCAATGTGTTTCAGACGTTTCTAGCCGGTTTCGGTGGCGTGGGTGGCGCGTGCGCCCTCATCACGCTCGGACTTAAAGTCTGGCCGGGCGCTTTGGACGCGTTGGCGACCGGCCTGTGCGCGCACGTGCGGCCGGAACACCTGCCATACGATTCGCCGCTCTCGCAGCATTTCGCCAAGACCCGGCGTCTCGGCGAGCGTACCGAGAAATTCGACGACCGTATGGACGAGCTCTGCCGCGACACGATCAAGAACACGATCATCAGCCTGATCTACGGCGACCAGTCGCACGACCACAGCGAGGCCGTCCGATACGAGCTCGCCAAACTCGAAAAACTCGACGCGCAATGCTGGATCGTCAACGCCGCCGAAAAATATTTGGAGGACAGGCAGTGACGTGTCTCGCGATCGCAGGCATTGATTTTCACACCGGTTTTCAAAGCCATCCCATTTCGGGATGGCTTTTCTATTGCCCCTTGACTCGGGGCGGGAAGGACAAAGAGCATGACAGGCGCTAGTTTCGCGCGATGGCGCGGCAGCCAGAACCACTACAACGGGCGCAACGGCTACGCCATAAGCCACATCACCTTATTTCCCCTATAAACCATTTTCCCGAAACCCCGTATGCCTTCCGGCTGCGGGGTTTCTCATATCCATCGAAAGGCAGGTAATCAATGTGAGCACATTCGACACATGGCTGGCCAGTAACAACGGCGCTTGGCGTGACCTCGACGGCGCTTACGGAGCGCAGTGCTGGGACTTGTTCGCGGCCTACTGCGTCGAGGTGCTGGGCGCGCCCCTGAGCCAGACGCATACCGCCGCAAGCGGCCTCTACAAGGGTTTCGCGGGCTCTCTCTACGTGAGCTTCCCGACCTCCGCGTGGCAGGGTCAGGCGTTCGAGCGCATCCCCGCAGGCAGCGCCGCGAAGAAGGGCGACGTGGCCATCTGGGGCAAGGAGCCGGCGCACCCCGACACTCACGTGGCAATCGTCACCCAAGACGCTCCCGCAGGAGCCCGCATCACCGTCATCGCCCAAAACGTGGGCCACACGCAGGACGCGCGAATCATGTCGGAGACCCCCGCATCGCTCGGCTACCTGCGTCCGAAAAACCAGCAGCCGATAACCGGCGAAACCAACACAACCAATGAGGAGGACCAAATGAAATGCATCCTGCAGCTTAACGACGAGGGCGGTCTGAACTACTTTGACGGCCAGAAGCTCCACCCCTTGAGCGATCCCGATCAGGTCACCGTCCTGAACATCATCGCCAAGCAGACGCTCGGCCACGACCTCCCGTGCTTCAAACTCGGCAGCAATGCCGCACCGTGGGGCACGCGCCTGCGTGAGGCAATCCGCTAAGCCATCCAAATCATCAAAAGGAACATCATCATGACCGAGGAAAACAAGACCCCGCAGGCCGCGACCGAGGAGCAGCTGCTCTCCGCCCCCGCCGCGGACGGGCAGACCATCACACTCACCCCCATCAGCCTCGAGGAGGCGCTCAAGGTATTCGACGGCAAGGAGGACAACAATGGGTGACGACAAGACCATCACCAGTGACAGCGCCGCCACCGGCACCATCACCGGCGAAACGACGGACACCGACACCTACACGCCCGTGTTCGACGCGACCGTGCGCACCATCATCTACGTCGTGACACTCATCGCCGGTATCGTAGGACTCGGCGTCAGCGCGTTCGGCGACCCGCAGGTCGGAGCGTTCATCAGCAGCGCCGCAGGCATCATCGCCGCCGCATTCGGAGTCACCTACTCCCCCATGCGACTCGGCACCAAATAAGACGGCAGATTCTTACCGTCCCGAAGTCCCAGCGGAACGATCAGCACCCTGATTCAAAATTCGGCCCCGCCCGGCATCGCAGGCGACTCGAATAGAGTCAACCTGCGAGCCGGACGGGGCCGATTTTCTAATTCCCTAGCAGATCGGGCCAGACAAGTCGCGTTCACCAGGGAGCCAGAAGACAAAGCTGATTGCCGTCATTGTCATTCCTATCATACGCCCCCGAAATCGGTTATGATAAGTCACCGATTTATAACACATAATCGAATATGTGTTATAAAACATGTCTGGACGTAACGACTACAGCTGTTCGTCATCGGTGTACAGGATTCGTGCGCCGGAAAGCTCCCGTGCGCGTTGGGCGATGGCACGGTGCCACGCGGCGGGCATACCGCCGGTCGATCCCGGCTCGGTTCTCGGCACGATGACGGCGGCCTCCTCACCGGCTTCGGCGGTGACGGCGGCCGTATGCCGCACTTCCGTGTCGAAGCGGCGTTTGAGCCCGCGCAGGTCGGTTTCGAGATTGTCCGGCAGATACCGGTCACGTTCCCAGCGCTTCACGCTGAACTCGGCGACGTCCCACCGGGCGGCCAGCCATTTCGCGGTCAGGCCCATGCTCTCGCGCAGGCATTTCATCTCGGCGCTCGTCATCGTCATGATGCATCCTCCATTTTCTGCTTCTTCAATGATTCTGCCACGGCGACGCTGGCGGTGTTCTCCACAGCGAGCCTGTTCATGTCGTACCTGTCAAGCATCTCACGGGTACTCCAGCCACCCGAGGCCATGATCTCCCTGTCGGGGATTTTGCGGCGTCGTGCTTCCGTGGCGAACGACCGGCGCAACGAGTGCGGCGTGATTCTACGCGCCGAACTCACTTTCTCGCCCAAGACGGCCACGACGCTTGCGAGCTGCGGATAGGTGACGCGCTTGCCCCTCCAGACAAGCAGCGGCCCTTTCCGACGTTCGCCTATCGCTCGTTCCACCGCCTTGGCGGCGCGTTCGGACAAGCCGACCTCCTGCATCCAATCGAACGCACCACCGGCGTATCGCCCACACGGTAGTAGTCGGATATGTCCAGTTTCAGCGGTTCGCTTGCCCTCAGCCCGTTGAGCAATAGCAGACAACAGGCCGCGCCGACGAAAGCCCTGCGGTCGGCCTCAGCCAGGTCAAGAAACGGTGCGGCTTGCTCCTGCGGCAGCCATGAGCCGTCGCTCCAACGGCGCAGCTTGGGACGTTTCACATGTTCTGCCGGATTGCGTTCGATATACTGCTCCTGCCACAGGTACTCGTAAAAGCAGCATATCGGCACAAGCTCACTCGCCACGGTGGCCGGCTGTTTGCCCAACCGCTCTATCCTCCACACCCTGTAGGCATCGATGTGGAAACGACGGATCTGCAGCACGTTCAACCTGTTGTCGGAACACCATTTCAGCCACAAGCCCAGCACCCGCTTATACGCGGGTCGGCTTTTCGCCGGAACGCTCGCCAAGTATTCGGCTATCAGCCGTGTCACTGGTGTGTCCATACGCTCACCGCCTCCTTGATGACCAACGGCCCGTCTTCCGGGCCTCTCACGAACGGAGCGACCCATTGCCGTCTGCGTTTGGAATGCGCAGGCCCGTACGCTTGGTTGCGCCAGAACCCACGGACGAAATACCGGTACTCGCATCGTCTTCTCGAACGCTGCGCCCATTCCGAAGATTGGCTTCTGGGCCCCGGACGCAGCACTATCATCTTCACTTTCTCGGACTGGCGTTCCATGCTCACGGGGCGGGGGCCGTCCCGTTCCGCCCGCCAAACGCACGGTTTGACCGCGCTGACTCGCGGCTCGCGCATCAACGCCATAGTCACGTCAAGCACCACGCCCAACGCGGTGGGCACCACCTCCACGTCCATCGGACAAATGGGGAGGCGCTTGTCGAGAACCGTGCGCCGCACCGTATCCGGGTCCGACGTGTACAGGCGCAAACCTATCCGCCCAGCTGTTGCCTCCCATGCGACGGCGTTGACCAGCATCGTGCCAAGGTTCGTGATGCATGAAACACCGTCCTCGTACACGACGAAACCGTTGGTCGTGGGATATTCGGGGGGTTCAGGCAACTCGCCCGACCTGAACTGGGCTTCCACGACTTTGCACATGTCGCTGTTGACCCACCACAGGCTCGCCGCCTCCAAACCATCCAACTCGCCGTACATGGAATCGACCAGTTCGCCCACCGGCAGCAATCCGCCCGTCTTGGCCAAGGCGGCGCGTTGCCGGCCATCCTCTACCAGATGGTCACGGATGACCGGCAGCCAGGATGGGGTGAGCCGCAGTTTCCTCTGCCGTCTCATCACGCTAGTCCAGTTCGGTGGCGAACAGCGAGGTGTTCGGGCTGGGGTTGTCCGCGTAATCGCCTTCGCCGTTGATCATGTCGTTGGCGTAGTCGATGAGGTAATCGATGTCCTCGACCTCGTAGACCGGCTCGGATGCGCTGAGATCATGCTTCTCGAGCAGTGCCGCGTAGGGGCCGTCCTCGGGCCACACATCCGAATCGTCGTTGAGGTTCTTCAAATCGCCGACGTTCCAGAAATCGAGGCTCCAGTCGGGCGACCAGTTGTCGCCGGCCCAGTTCTGCAGCTTGAGGTCTACGGTGCGCTTGTGATCGGTGAATACGGTCATGATGACTCCTTAAAAAACGTGAAAAAAATATGCTTTCGCAGGCCCGGCCATAAGACCGGGCATACTGCCGATAAAAAGAATGTTTCAATCCACGCCCTTGGCGGGCGACAACACGGCTATCGACGCCGATAAGGTCAAGTATAAGCCGGCTCGGAGCCCCTTGCCGGCCTATCATCAGATTTCTTCGAGCATGTACCCGTCGTAGCGGCGGCCAGCGACCTCGAAATCGAATGTATCCACGAATTTGCCGAGCTTCAGGCCGTAGTCTTCGAGCCCCTTGTTAGCTGCGGTCTCCCAACTGTCCTCGTCCTCGCCGTAGATGTCGTGGATGGTCTCGGCGTCCTCGGTGTCATAGCCCTCTTCGGCGGGCAGCAGACGCCAGTCGTAGCTGTAGTCCTGATAGAGGGGGCTTCCGGTTTTGGCGTCGAAGATGGCGAGTGCGCTGTAGTCCGAGTAGCCGGGGATGTCCTGAAGGGCGACGGGGGTGACTTCGATGGTTTCGTTGGTGCTGTCGCTGATTGCCTTGATGTCCATTGTGGAGCCTTTCTGCTCTTTCCGGGCTTGCCTTGCGCTTCCCGGTTGATATACCCAGCATACCACACTCGGTTACAAAAAGTAACCGGCGTGTCGGAAATGCTAGACTGGACCCGTCCACCTTGCTGACACTCGGGGGACAATGCAAAAGCCCCGCAACCATCCGGCGCGGGGCTCAATTTTTGCCCACATTTTGCCCACATTATTCCGGGAAACCGAGGGAACACGAGGGAATCGGCGGGAATAAGAAAAGCCGCTCAACCCTGCTCCCGCAAGGCAAAGCGGCTATTTTCCACTGGTCGTAAAATCAAGGTGCATAAACTCCGGGACTTTATACCATGTGACGGGATAGCCGGCACCGTGGGCGCAGAACACCGAATCCGGGGTGTTGTCCAGATCCGATTCGGGGTCATAGCCGGCTATCTTGATGACCTGTTCCGCGTCATGGCACGGCTTATAACCGCCGAAAGTGGCGGAGAACCGGCCATGACCATGGGCGTACTGATTCACTTCCATCGCATAGTCACGCATTTCAGAAACCGGCGCTTCACCTTCAATCACTGCGTAGCCACCGTCGGTGGACGGCGAATCGAACGTGCCAGACATGCGTTGAACATCACTCATCGCCCGGCCGATCATATCGGCGGGCACTTCAAGACGGAATCGATACCACGGCTCAAGTAGTCGACAGTTGCCCTGGCCCGTGGTATCGGGGCGTTCCTCAACCGGAGAGCCGGGACATCCGCTGACTCCGGCTCTGGCTTCCATCAGACCCTGACGAATCGCACGATAGGTGGCCTGACGGAAGTCACCGCCTTCGGTATGTTTCAGATGCGCCTTGCCTGCCACCAGTGTCATCTTGATATCGGTCAGCGGTGCACCAACTAGCACGCCGAGATGCTCACGCTCGGTCAGATGCGTAAGAATCAGACGCTGCCAGTTACGATCCAAATCGTTTTCGGACAAAGCAGATGCCACGCTGATGCCGCTTCCGGGCTTCCCCGGTTCGAGCAGAATATGCGCTTCGGCATAATGCCTGAGCGGCTCAAAATGACCGATGCCCTCGATTGGCTCGGTGATGGTTTCACGATACAGAATCGAGCCCGGACCGAACGACACATCAAGACCGAAACGATCATGCAGGGTCTGCTGAATGATTTCCAACTGCACTGCGCCCATCAGCTGCACATGGACCTCGGCTAGCCGTTCCACCCACACCACATGCAGCAACGGATTCTCGTCCTCCAGCTCACGCAATGCGGTGATGACCTTATGCAAAGTCAGATCATCGAATCGGGGGCGTGCCACGAATCCGCTGTCTTCCTGAGCATCATCTGAATTGTCGGGATCCACTCCATGCTGTCCGGTATTTCGCTGAGCAGCATCTCGGCCGACGTTTTCGGCATCGCCCGATCCCGCATCTGCAGGAAGCACCGTGTATGTCAATACCGGCTGCAGCGACGGTGATTCGGCATCCGGCTCATAGCCCAATCCCTCACCTGGGAAAGTCTGCGTCAACCCTGTCACCGCACATACCGCACCGGCTGGCACTTCGGTGACCGTATCGAATTTGGCACCGTTGTATACACGCACCTGGTCGACTTTCTCGGACCATGCCGGCTCGGCGGCCTTCCGCGTTGACGACGATACGATTTCCTTGGCCTTCAACATGCCACCGGTAACCCTCAGCCATGTCATGCGATTGTGCTGCCCGTCATGGGCCACCTTGAACACGCGCGCGGCGAACCGTTCCGGCCACTGCGTTTCGGCGGTGAAAGATTCCACTCCATCCAAGAACTCCTCGACGCCTTCCAACTTCAACGCCGAGCCGAAGTACACGGGAAACAGTTCGCGTGCGGCGATCATTGCGCGCAACCGGACTACGGACAGCCCGCCATGCTCCAGATAGTCGTTCATCGCGGTCTCATCCAGTGTGGCGATATCCTCGGCAGACTCCCCTAACGGCACCTCATCGTCATCGGACAATCCATCGACTGCAGGCAACGGATACGCCGCATCACTCAGTCGTTTGCGCAGCTGGGCCAGCACGGCTTCACCGTTGAATCCGTCTGCATCGCACTTGTTGACAAAGATGAACGTCGGCACACCATATCTTGCCAGCAAACGCCATAGGGTTTCCGTGTGCCCTTGCACCCCATCGGTACCGGAGACCACCAGAATTGCGTAGTCAAGCACACGCAGCACGCGTTCGGTTTCGGCCGCAAAATCCACATGCCCCGGCGTGTCCAGCAAGGTCAATCGCAGATCACCATGCTCCACCAGTGCCTGATGCGCGAAAATCGTGATGCCTCGCGCCTTTTCCAGCGAATTCGTATCCAGAAAGGCATCGCCATGGTCAACGCGGCCCAACTTGCGAATCTCACCAGTGCGATACAGCAACGCCTCGGATAGTGTGGTCTTGCCTGCATCCACATGTGCCACGATGCCTGCCACTATCCGTTTCATATGTCACCTTTCCCGACAGCCCGATTATTCGTTACCAAATATATCCGTTATTTCCCCCGATATCGGCAATCCGACGAAGGATTACCGCCGCTCTTGACAAACTGAGTGATTCCAAGGTCAAGGGAATGTCCAAATACGCCACCACACTCAAGGACTACATGACCAAGGTCGGCGACCTCATGGATCAGTTGAAGGCCCTGGGTGACCCAACAACATCGAGTACGGCACCGATGTCTATAACCAGTACCACAATCTCTTGGATCAGTACTATGACATCGAATATCCGTACGATGCCTCAACGGAGCTGAACGACGCACTCACGAGTTTGGACGAAACGGCCAGCCCGTCTAAAAAGCTGAATGACCTCGACAAGTTGATACAAGACAAACTTGACGATATACAGCAGTAACCGAATCGGCTGTATCAGCTGATTTCCCGCCCCTGTACCCGGTTCGCAGATACGGGGCTTTTTCGTCAGGTTGGGCTGCCGCTACAATAAATCACCGAACATCGACCGATAGGAGGAGCATCCAGTGACCGTTCCCGGCATTACCGTTTTTGGCCAGCAGTCCCATCCCGACTGGACCGCCGGCACCCCGATTGCCGAAGACGCCACCGGATTCCCCACCGATTATGTGGCGCTTGATTTGGAGACCACCGGGTTTTATCCGAACCGTTGCGCCATCACCGAAATAGGTGCCGTACGCGTGCGCGGCGGCCGTGTCGTTGACCAGTTCCAGCAACTCATCAACCCGCTATGCCCGATTCCTCGTCAAATCACCGCGTTGACCGGCATTACCGACGCGATGGTCGCCGACCATGATCCCATTGACGGGGTGCTCCCCCAATTCATTTCCTGGCTCGCCGATTCCAACGCCGCGGCTGAGACCGAGCCCATCGTCGGTCATAATGTCAGCTTCGATCTGCGATTCCTGGACTATAACACCCGCCATATTGCGGGATGCGGATTCGCCTGCGCCGACTATGACACCATGCAAATCAGCCGTGCCCTGTTCCCCAAGCAGAGCCATCACCGGCTCGCCGACCTGATTGTACGATTCGGCATTGCCGATAACGAGGAACACCGCGCATTAAGCGATGCCATCCAAACCCAGCAGTGCTTCGAATGGATGCGGCATTATGTCAGCGAGCACCATGAATCCAGCACGATCCGATGGAAGCAAGCACCAGCCAAGAACAGCACCGAAATTCTGCACCAGCAGTTGGTGGTACAGCGGTAAGGCTCGTTCTCGGCTCCCCAAAAAAGAGAAAAACTACAAGCCGTATTCCTGGGCGATGACGTTCCACAGGTCGGCTGCGGCCTGATCGACGGTCTCGTTGATAATAGTCACATCGAATTCGCTTTCGGCGGCCAGCTCCACCTTGGCGGTTTCCAAACGGCGAGCCTGCTGTTCGGCGGTTTCAGTGCCGCGGCCAATCAGACGACGCTTCAGCTCCTCGAAGCTCGGCGGTGCAACGAACACGTACACCACCTCAAGATCAAGCTCAGAGGCGCGCTGCTTGACGCGGCGGGCACCCTGCAAATCGATCTCCAGAATCGTGGGTGTACCAGCAGCCAGATGCTCTTCGACGGGCTTTAACAACGTGCCGTAATGGGCCATTCCATGCACCACTGCGGTTTCCAAGAACTCCCCCGCCTGTTCCTTGGCCAGGAACTCGTCTTCTGACAGGAACCAGTAGTTCACGCCATTGACCTCACCAGGGCGCGGATCGCGCGTGGTGGCGGAAACGGACACCCACACTTCCGGGTGATCGGCGCGCAGCTTGGCCTCCACAGTGCCTTTGCCTACGGCGGTCGGCCCGGTCAGGACGATCAGACGGCCAGCGTGAGTGTTCTCGGTCATGAATTCCTCCAATGTGCAGTAGCAGATTCCTGTGGGTTACTGGTTTTCGTCGCCCTCAGCGGTGGCTTCCATCAGCGCCTGGCGCACGTCGAGCGCAATCGACTCGGTGGCCTGGCTCAGCGAAGCGATATCCGGCCCGTGCGAGGCGATGAAACGGGATACGGTGACCAGCACGTTGCTGCGCGTGCCGCGGAACACGGTTTTCAGGTCCTTGGCTTCGGCACCCTGCCAGCCGTAGCCGGGAGAGAGAATAGGGCCGGTGAATTCGGAGGGGTTCACACCGGAGTCTTTCATCCACTGGCCAATGGTCGCACCGATGATAAGCCCGACCGAGCCCATACCGTCGATGCCTGCATTGTGCTGCTGCGCGTTGGACGCGATACCGAACGCCACGGTACGTCCCCGGTAATCGCCGGACTGACGGATGGCGGTTTGCAGACTCATGCCCTCCGGGTTGGACGTCAACGAGGCGATGAACACGCCGCGTCCGTTTTCCAACGCTTCGGTAATCAATCCATTCAGTGAACGCGCGCCATAATACGGCAGCAGGGTGATGGCGTCCGCCAATAGCGGCGCACCAGGCTTGAAGTAGGCATCCGCAATGGCGGAGATGGTAGTGGAGAGCCCTCCACGCAGGCAATCCACGATAGTGATGACACCCATCTGACGGGCAGCGTAGAGCACACGCTCGAGCGCTTCAAAGCCCTTGGCTCCATAGCGCTCGAACATCGGCGTCTGGAATTTGACGGCTGCGGCCCGACCGTTGGCGGCCTGCAGCATGCGCATGGAGAACAGCTCGGCACCTTCGGCGTCGACATTGTACCCCCAGTCGGTGAGGAGTTTGCGGTGCGGGTCTATGCCGACGCACAATGGCCCGTATTTGGCCATCGAATTGCTCAAACGCAGACCGAAATCGGAACGCTGGGCCTGCAACTCCTCATCGCTGGGCGCAACCATCAGAACTCCTGTTTCTCCAATTCGAACAGCTGCTTCGAATGCTCCTGGATGCTCATGATCTGATAATCATTATGCTTCACGGCCTCGATGGCGAGCAGTGCGGCTTGGAACTCGGTAATGGTGGTGAACTGCGGCAAATCGGCGGCGATGGCGGCGGCGCGGATGGAGTAGCCATCGGAGCGGGAGCCGCGGGAGTTCGGCGTGTTGAGAATCATGTCGATCTTGCCCTCTTCGATGAGCTGAACCACATTCTTGCCCACGGATCCGGCGGCATGATGCACCTCAACCGGAGCTTCCGGATCGGTGTCCACACGGGTGCTGATCTTGTCCACGATGTTTGAGTCGATGCCGTAACGGCGCAGCACGGAAGCGGTGCCCTCAGTGGCCCAAAGCTTGAAGCCAAGCTCTTCGAGGCGCACTGCGAGCAGCGGCAGCTGTCGCTTGTCAGTGTCGTTCACGGAGATGAACACGTTGCCGTGGGTCGGCAGGCCACCGTCATAGGCGGCGAGCTGGCTCTTGGCGAAGGCGTGCGGGAAGTCACGGTCGAAGCCCATGACCTCACCGGTGGAACGCATCTCAGGTCCGAGCAGAATGTCGACGGTCTTGCCCACCGGAGTGCGGAAACGCTTGAACGGCAGCACGGATTCCTTGACCGCGACCTGCTGGCCGGGGTGGATGTCGCCACCGTCGCCCTTGGGTAGCAGCAGACCGTTGGCGCGCTGGTCGGCAATGGTCTCGCCGGCCATAATGCGAGCGGCGGCCTTGGCCAGAGCCACACCGGTGGCCTTGGATGCGAACGGCACGGTACGGGAAGCACGCGGGTTGGCTTCGATGACGTACAGCGTGTTGGCCATGAAGGCGTACTGCACGTTGATCAGACCCTGCACGTGGCAGCCGGCGGCGATGGCGTAGGTGCCTTCGCGCAGACGGCGAATCTGGTCGTCGGACAGCGTAGACGGCGGCAGGGTGCAGGCGGCGTCGCCGGAATGGACGCCGGCTTCCTCGACGTGTTCCATAATGCCGCCGATGTACAGCTCCTTGCCGTCGAACAGCGCATCGACATCGATTTCGATGGCATCCTGCAGGAACTTATCGATCAGCAATGGGGAGGGCAGACGGCCAGAGACCACAGTATCGGCCTGGGCCTCGGCAAGCGCGCGATCCACGTACTTGTTGAGCTGCTTGTCGTCATAAACGATTTCCATGCCGCGGCCACCGAGAACGTAGCTCGGGCGCACCAGCACCGGATAGCCGATGCGATGTGCGGCTTCCTTGGCCTCTTCGAGGCTCAGGGCAGTGCCGTAACGCGGGGCATTCATCTCCGCCTTCTTAAGGACCTCGCCGAACAGCTCACGGTTCTCGGCCAAGTCGATGGACTCCGGGGTGGTGCCGAGAATCGGCACACCGGCGGCCTTCAGACGCGCGGCCAGCGAGAGCGGGGTCTGGCCACCGAGCTGGACGATAACGCCCTTGACCGGGCCCATCTTCTTCTCGGCCTCGTAGATCTCGAGCACGTCTTCGAAGGTGAGCGGCTCAAAGTAGAGGCGGTCGGACATGTCGTAATCGGTGGACACGGTTTCCGGGTTGCAGTTGACCATGATGGTGTCATAGTCCTTGCCGAGCTCCTGCACGGCGTGCACGCACGTGTAGTCGAACTCGATGCCCTGACCGATGCGGTTCGGGCCGGAACCCAGGATGATGACCGCCTCGCGCTCACGCGGACGAAGTTCGGTCTCATCGGCGTAGCAGCTGTAGTAGTACGGCGTGGCCGCATCAAACTCTGCGGCACAGGTGTCGACGGTCTTGTAGACGGGCTTGAGGCCATAGTTCCAGCGCAATTCGCGGATGGTGTTCTCGCCTTCGTCGCCGAGGTTGCGAAGATGAGCGATCTGCACGTCGGACAGGCCGGCGAGCTTCGCCTTCTTGAGCAGCTTCGGGGTCAGAGTCTCGGCCTCGCGCACGGCCTGTGCAGTCTCGTTGATGAGCAGCAGCTGCTTCAGGAACCACGGGTCGATCTTGGTGGCCGCATACAGCTGATCCAGCGTTGCGCCACCCCAGATGGCACGCATGAGCTGCAGGTAGCGGTGTTCGGTCGGCGTATGAATGGCCTTGAGCAACTCAGCTACCTCATCTGCGGACGGCTTGTCGCCGTCCCAGTTGAAGCCCATGTGACGCTTGTCAATGGAGCGCATGGCCTTGCCGAGGGACTCCTGGAAGTTGCCGGCCAGAGCCATGGCCTCGCCCACGGACTTCATGGAGGTGGTCAGGGTGAGGTCGGCACCCGGGAACTTCTCGAATGCGAAGCGCGGCACCTTGGTGACCACGTAGTCGATGGTCGGCTCGAAGGAGGCCGGCGTGGACTGGGTGATGTCGTTGCGGATGGCTCTCAATCTGCGTTCCCCAGCTT
>CXVL01000067.1_pt1 | contig 7189 bp, 9 predicted proteins | sample 940841 | NCBI WGS metagenome assembly CXVL01 (sample SAMEA3493526, study PRJEB9703) | human gut metagenome | biome: ENVO:mammalia-associated habitat; material: ENVO:feces | place: Bangladesh | collected 2010-01-06
CATGCCCGATGGCCCAACGAGTGTGCCATCGGGCATGCGTGTCGGATCGTCGCGATCCACGCCTTCGGTCGCTGCGCCTGCGGGCATGACAGGCGGGTGGTGTCCGAACAGGAACCCACGGAAAGGACCGATGGATATGACTGGCACCATTGCCCAAGTGTGTCCGGCCGACGAGCGGCTGGCGGAGCGACTGGCCGAGGAATACCGGCAGGCGCGCATCGATATGGGGCCGCGTGAGGCGGCGGCCGAATGGTTCACGCCCTTGCTGAGGAAGTGGCGCAGGCTGCTGGGCGGCAAAGGCGAGGGCTTCACGGCCCGCGAGCAATTGGCGTTGGCCGTGACGCTGGACGCCGACCTTCGTTCTCGTGACACGTTTATCGTGACCGCAATCAGCTCGGAGGTTTCCATGAAGCAACTGCGCGTCATGGTCGAGGAACGTCATTCGCTGAAATCGACGGCGTTGTTGGAGCGCGTGTTGGAGGGTTGGTTCCACGCCGGCCAGAAGCCCGACACGTCACGCCTCGACCTCGCGGTGGACATCCTCGCCGGGTTCGTCGAGCGTGTGCCCCAGAGCAGGCGGGCCCAGTTGCTGACGGTGTGCGCCTACCTGTCGTGGTCGGCCGGCCATGTCGGCCGCGCGGCGGAATGGGGGCTCAAGGCCCTGCTGGCGGACGAGGAATGCACGCTGGCCGCCCTCGTGGTCACGGCCTGCGAGCACGGAATGCTCCCCGATTGGGCGCTCTGAACAACGACATGATTCCGGCGGGCCGCCGGGCGCGGCTCGCCGCTTCCCACTTCAATCACTCAGACAACTCTTTTTCGAAAGGAAACCCATCATGGAAACCGCAAACACCATCGCCGCCATCAATGAAACCACAGGCCTTGCGCCAGCCGCCGACGGGGTGGTCATGCTCGAAACGGCGCTTATCGACCCGAATCCGGCGAATCCCCGCCGCGACGTGGGCGATGTGGGCGAGCTGGCCGATTCCATCCGCGCCCAAGGCATCCGACAGAACCTGCTGGTCGTGCCCGCGCCGGAGGGACGGTTCACGCTGGTCATCGGCCATCGGCGGCTGGCGGCCGCGAAACTGGCGGGATTGGAACGGGTTCCGGCGGTCGTGGCCGAGCTGGACGAACGGGAACAGCGCGAGCTGATGCTGGTCGAGAACAGCCAGCGAACCGACCTGACCGTCGTCGAGGAAGCCGATGGCTACCAAGGATTGTTGGACTTGGGGTCGAGCGTCGAGGAGGCCGCGCGCAAGACCGGTCGTTCGGTGTCGCTGGTGCGCCGCCGTCTCAAGGTCGCGGCCATCGACGATGATGTGCGCTCACATGTGGGCGCGGCCCAGCTGTCCATCGAGGATTGGGAGACCATCGCCGACTACGAGGCTTGGCCGGACTTGCAGGAACGGCTCGCCAAAGCCGCCGGCGGACGCAATTGGAACATGGCGGTGCGCGAAGCCAGAACGGAACGCGAATGGCGCGAATGGCTCACCTCGGCCCGCGCCACTCTGGCCGGGCTGGGCATCGAACCCATCGAGGAGGAGCTGTCGGAGACGGGACAGTATTCCTGCCCCGAGGGACTGCGCGCCTTGGAGCGCCACACATCGGGCGACATCGGCGAGGCCGTGGCCGAATGGCGCGAGGAATTTGGCAACGACCCGGTGGTCGGGATTCGTGCCCTGACATGGGGCCGTGCGGTCGTGTTCTACCGCGAGGTGGACGAACAAGCCGAGGCCGAGGCCAAGCGGGAGCGCGAGGAGAGGTTCGCCGCCGAACGCGAGGAGCGCGAGCGGGCCGAGGCCCCGGCGCGTGGGTTCGCGGACGCGAGCCGCGAACTGCGCCTGACGTTCGTCTCCCACCTGATGGAGCTGAAGGGACAGCCCAAGGGCATGGGCCGAGCGGTGGCCCTGCTGGCCTCGCGGTTCACGCTCGCCGTGCTGACGGAGGGATTCAGCCAGTGGAACAGCAACGCCGATGACATCTGGGCCAGCCTGACCCAGGGCGTCGAGGCAACCTCCGGCGATGACGGGGACGGGGACTTCGACCCGTTGCGCCTTTCAGGCGAGGCGATGATAAAGCGCGACCCGGCGCGTGCCGCGCTTGGTCTGCTCGTCGCGGCGGCCGAGGACGCCATCGACTGGACGACGTGGCGCGACCCGCAGTCCATCGACCGCCATGCCGCGCCGCTCTACGAGGCATTGGACGCGCTGGGCTACCGGCAATCCGAGAGCGAATCCGACGCGCTCAACGGCAGTCTCATTCCCTCCGGGGCCGACGGTTCCGACACCGGTGAGGCGGAGGAGTTGGAAGAGGACGCCGAGCCATGGGAAACGCCCGAGGAGGGGTCGTCGGAAGGCGATGAAGCCGACGATGCCGGTGAGACCGGCGAGGTCGGGCAGGCCGAATGGACGCTAGGTCTGCCGTCCGTGTGAATCATCTCGCGCGGACGGCAGACCTGGCCGGGCGCGGCGGTTGGCGAAACGTGACCGGGGTCAGCGCCGCGAGCGTTCCTCAAGCCTTTCGTCGGCGACCCCCAGCACGCCGGTGGCGAGCAGGGACGCGGCGAACACTCCCACGATGGTCCAGAACGAACCATCGAGCGCGGGAGCGTCGGAGCCGGCGAAAAAGTGCATGAGCAGGAACGCGATGACGAGCAGCAGGAGCATGACCATGAGCGTCTGCGCGGCCAGCGCAAGCACGCGCACCACAAGGCGCACCGGGTGGACGATGAGGGCCAGGCAGCTTCCCACGCCACGCAGCAGCAGCCGTATGACGCCCAGCGCGAGCGAAAGCCCGAAGGTGATGAACAGCACTGGCATGCGAACCACCCTGCCCCGTCTGGCCGTCGAATCCTATTGATCCTGAGTGTAGCCGGATGGATGGGCGTCCATCGACTCCTGCCACTGCGGGTTCGATGCGGGCGAACCGTGCGCCGCTTCGCCGTCGCGAGCGTAGTCGGGAGCGACGGCGTGGAACGCCATACCGGTCTCGCGCGGGGCCATGCCCAGAGCACCGGTGATGTAGGAGCGGGGCTCCGCATACTCGCGGCAGAACGCCTCCGCCTGCTCGCGGAACCGTTCGGCGGCCCAGCGCATGTCGTCCAATTGGACGGCGAGCCTGGCCAGATCGGCTCTCTTGCGGCGCAGGGCCGTCAGCTCCTCGTCCATCGCCACGCCGGCGATGTCTCGCATCATGCGGTTGCGTTCGCTGGGCTTCGCCATATTGCTTGCTCCTTGCCTCCATTGAATGTCAGTGTCGTTGACCGCATCGTAAAGGCTCACGGTCGTTGCGTGCGGCGGACGGCCGTGCCGCGCGCCGGCGAAACGTCACCCGGGGATGTCCGCCGCCGCGCGCGGCCGTCGGATGGAATCTGACCTGTGGAAGCCACCCCGCCCCGGCGGGGTGTTTGGGGAGTAGCAAGCGTCGCCGGTGTATCTACACCGGCGCTCCGACCGACCCCAGGTCGGACGGAGAGGCGGGACACCCGTGGAACCCGATAGGAGGCGTCAGCGCATGACATGGAAGGGCAACCGTTCCCGACCGATTCTCAAGTCGGTCACGTTCAGCGAGGAGGAATGGCGGTGGATCCGGGACGCGATGCGCGTGGAGAACCGGATGCGCCGCAGCGCGGGCCTTCGGCAGGTGGGGTGGATGGCGTTCGCGCGCAACCGCATCAGAACCGCGCACGCGGTGAACATCATCGTGCCGCCCGACCTGCGTGGCCTTTCCGCGCAGGTGGCGCGCATCGGCAACAACATCAACCAGATCGCACGCCAGGCCAACATGCGCGACGAGGCGACCTACGGCCAGATCATGGAGGCGCAGGCCCAGTTGCGCGAGCTGCGCGGACTCCTGGCCACGCTGCGCGTCGGGGCAAGCCGTCAGGTCGAGCCGGAGGGGAGGCCCGGATGGCTGTAGTCAAGATCCGCAAGGTCAAGGCCACGCTCGCCAAAAGCATCGCCTACGTGACCGACCCGGCCAAGACCGACGGCCAGCGGCTGGCCTCGACCACGACCGGCCATGACATCGCCGACTGCGATGCGATCGCCGCCGCGTTCCTGAACAATTTGGAATCCACCAAGGGCGGCAGCGCCCGCAAAGGCGCGGTGCTGGCGCTGCACGTCATCCAATCGTTCGACCCGGACGACCCCATCACGCCGGAGCAGGCGCATTCCCTCGGCGAACGCTTCGTGCAGGAGATCACCGCAGGGCGGCACGACTACGTGATCGCCACGCACACCGACCGGGCCCACGTGCACAACCACATCCTCATCTGCCCGGCCGATCTGACCACAGGCAGGGCGATGCGCCTGACCAAGGGAACCCTGGGCCGTTGGAGGCAGGCCAGCGACCGGTTGTGCGAGGAGAACGGCCTGAAGGTGATCGACCCGACGCTGGGCGGCAGGGTGTCGCCCGATCTGGCGCAACTGTACGCCAGCGCCAGGGGCGAGAACGCCAAGGACCGGCTGCGCGCGCCCATCGACCAGGCGTGCATGGCCAGCCGTGGCTTCGACGCATTCCGACGCGAGCTGGAACAACGGGGCGTGCGGGTCACGGTGAGGGGCCGGCGCCTGACCTACACCGTGCTTGCCTCGGGCATGCGGTTCTCCGACCGGCGGCCGGGCGTGGCATACAACATGCTGGCGGTCATGGGCAAGCTGGAACGCCGCGTGGTCCACGAGATTAGTTTCCACGACAGCCTCATGGCACGCCGCACGAGGACGGCGGTGACGGTGCGCGTGCCCGGCACGCGAGGGCGGCTGCGCCTGACGATTCCCGTGGAGCGCATGATCCGCGACGGACAGGTGTGGCGGGCCTATCGGCCGACGGCACGCGCCAGGTGCTCACCGACGCCAGGGGGCGGTATGCCATGAGCGTGCCCTGCACGGGCCTGTACGAATGGTTCGCCCGGCCCGATGTGCGCTTGGAGGATTATTGCCGCCAGCGTTTCGCAGATCTGGGTTTGGAGGGGCTGGACCGGCGCACGATAGCCCAGGCCCTCGCCGCCGACCGGCTGGCGGACACGGTGCGCGAGCTGAAAGTGCTGGTGGAGACGGCCAAAGCCGGTGAGACGCGCGGCGAGGCGTTCGCCAGGCTGAGGAGCGATGCCGAAGCGGGAGGCCGACGCATGCTGGCCCTGATGGTCGCGCTGGCCGAGGCACGCGACCAAGGCGATGACATCCGCCCATTGGAAACGGAGCTCGCGGCCGAGGAACGGCGCACGGGCGAGCTGGCCGCCGACGCCCTGGCCCTACGACGCCTCATCGAAGGCGAGCGGCCCGGCCAAAGCAGAGATGATGACAGCCGGGCTCGCACTGTCCGCCGCAGAACGCGGTGAACGCGGGCAGGCTGGTGGCTTGTCCGCCATAGGAGGCGGAACGGACTTGACGGGAAGCGAGGCAAGCGATGGCGGCCGAGGATCAGGCGCAGGAACTGCTCATGCGCGCGGGCGAGGCGGGCGTGCGCATCGTGGTGGACGTGGCGCGCCTTGGAATGGGCCGCCTGTTCGACGTGCTCGGCATAGGCGTGCGCGCCGCAGGCGAATCATTGCGCCATCTGCGCGACACCGGCCGTGTCAGCGTGCGCCGTTTGCAGCGGATGGGCCAGCCGGTGACGGTGCAGGAGGTCATCGGCCCCCACGCCGCCTCCGTGGCGCGGGCGTTGAAACGGGCCGGCGTGACCTTCCACATCGAACGCAGCCGCATGGACGGGCGCGTGTTCCTTCATTTCCAAGGCAAGGACATCCAGTCCGTCGAACACATCGTCGCCAGGCTCGTGGACCGGCTCAACCATGCCGCCGCGCAACGCGAGCTCGTCGCCCGCATCGAGACCATCGAGCCAAAGGCTTCGCGGACGCTGCCGGAGGCGCAGCCGGAGTCCGTCGCGGCGCTTGCCGCGCCGTTCGAAAAGGGCGCGGCATCCAACGGCCGTCTTGATTTCCAGACCGTTCCTTGGGACGGCGAGGGGCAGATCATCGCCATGAACCTCGAGCGGCTCGGCATACCCCATGCGAGCCAGCGGGTCGGCGGCGGCGTGGTTCGATTCGAATACCGGCGCGAGGACGCGCCCCGGGTCGCGGACATGATCGAACGATTGTCGGTGCGCACACGCGGCCTGGACTGGGATCGCTTCGACGCGCCGGAACGGCCGGGGCGCAATGGGCCCGTCAAGACCAAACGGCAGACGCTCAACGACATCCGTGCGCGCGCTGAGCGGCGGGCCGGCGCGGCCGCGCCGCGCACCTCGCCCTCCCACCGGCGGGCGCGCAACCGATAGCCCATCTCCCGAACCGAAAGGAACCTCATGGCGGAACTGTCCGACAACGTGCGCTGGCTGGTGACCAACCTCATCGACAAGGACCAGCGGATCGGCGTGGAGCTGCAACGTAGCGGCGAGGAGTACGCCGCCGCCGGCCGGCCCCGCGACGGCAGCCTGCAACGTGACGCGCGACTGCTGGTCGAGGACGTGGTGCGCCAGCACAACGACATGTGGCCCGAGGCCTCCATCGGCTTCAGCTCGGAGGAGCTGGACCGGGCGGCCGGCATGGTCGCCAAACGCATCGACGAGCACGCCGGATTCGCCTGGGCGGAAAGCGTCGAAGCCGAACACGAGCCCGCGCCCCGGCAGACGCCCCAACCATCGGTCTCGAATGAGCCGGCTCCCGCTCCCGGCGCCGCGCAAGCCGCGCGGTTTCCGCGCCTGCGGTTCCCCAGAACGGCCAGGGCGGGCCGGCGCAGGCTCCGCCATCGTCGAAGCCGGTGATCTGGCCGCGCGTGAACTTCCCCAACAGCTACGTGCATGCGTATGCGATGACCGCACGGGACGGGCGCGTGTTCGATATGATGCGCGTGAGCATCCCGCAGGGCACCCGGGTCAACGGCGTGGACCTGACCGGCTGGCAGCTCGACCGGTTCGCCTCGCCGCGCATGCGCGAGGCGAAGCTCAACGGCCGTCCCGTGACCGTGGGATTCAAACCCGGCGAAGCGGTCGAACTCTGGAGGGGCGCGGGCGAGCAACGCGAGACCATGCGCATCGACGACCCGTGGCAGCTATGCCGGGCCGTCAAGGCGCAGCGCCTGGCATACGAACGCGAGCGGGCCGAGAACAAGACGGTCGAGGCAAAACCCGAACGCGCGCCCCGGCAGAATGAGCCCGTCGGCCCGGCGGTTGATTCCGACGGGCCGAC
>CXVL01000052.1_pt1 | contig 6899 bp, 8 predicted proteins | sample 940841 | NCBI WGS metagenome assembly CXVL01 (sample SAMEA3493526, study PRJEB9703) | human gut metagenome | biome: ENVO:mammalia-associated habitat; material: ENVO:feces | place: Bangladesh | collected 2010-01-06
GGCCGTCGTCGGCGTCACGGAAGTCCACGGACCCCACCTTCCAAGGTGGCTGCAACTGAAGCGCGGCGGTGAACAGGCGAGAGGTATCCATGCCTCCAACCTACCCGACCGGCATCACCCCACACCCAAACCACCCACCACAAACAGCGAAAGGCCAGATTTTTCACTATAATACAAATGCATACAGAGAACTGTGATGAAGCGACTGCGGAGGTGCGTGATGTCGATAGATGAAAATTCTCCGACTCCACTCTACAGGCAGGTTGAAGAAGCCATCCTCCAGCTTATCGACAATGGGGAATACAAGCCAGGAACCAAAATACCTACTGAAGGAGAACTATGTGAGCGCTTTGGCGTCAGTCGTGTCACTGTCCGCAAAGCGCTAGGGCCGTTGGCCGATAAGGGTGTGTTGGAACGTCGTACGGGTAAAGGCACGTTTGTGGCCGAGAAGAGGCTGTCGCGTTCCCTGTCGACAGTCATGAGTTTTTCCGATATGTGCCGTATGCAGGGGTGTCATCCGGGCGCGAGGACATTGCGGCTTGACCTGACCGAGCCTGAGGATGACGATCTAAAGCGGCTGCGTCTTTCTGATGATACTGAGCATATTCTTCTTCTGCAGCGTTTGCGTTATGCGGATAGCATGCCTGTGATGATTGAAACGACGAAGTTTCCTGAGAGCTTTATTTTTCTGATGGATGAGGATTTGGACGATTCGTCATTGTATGAGCTTCTTGCGAAGCATGATATTCGAATGACTTCTTCCAGAAAGATGCTGGATATTAAGCTGGCGAACTATAAGGAGTCGAAGTATTTGAAAGTGCCTGATCGGCATCCTTTGCTTCGTATCGATAGTGCGGCCGAGTCTGCCGATGGGCGGTTTGTCCATTTAACGCATCAGCTATGCGTAGCGGACAGATTCAAGCTCTATATTTAGAGATGGCTATTCGCTGTTTGTGGTGGGTGATGGTCAGGTGGTGGTGACGGCTTTGAGGTCGAGTTTGCCGCAGGCCAGGTAGATCATGGTGGCGAAGTAGTCCATGTTCCTGAAGCCTCTCGCCCGTCGCTTGACGTTCTGGATGACGCTGTCGGCGCCCTCGAGCACGGCGTTGGTGTACGGGTGCTCGGAATACGACGATCTCGGCGAAGTGGTGTCGGATCATGCGGGCGAAGTCCCTCATGGGCTCGAGGCGGGGTGCGTCATCCACGAGCACGGGAGGTGCGGGCGCACCCACGCCTCGGACGGGGTGGGGCTGTTCGCGTGGACGTCCTGCAGGACCTCGCGCAACCGGCAGGCGCGGCCGGTCTTGAGCCGTTGCCTCGTGAGGTTGCGTTTGGTCTCCAGCTGCAATTCGGTCAGGCTTTCCTCGTTCCTGAGCCACAGGTACTTGGTCCGTTTGAGTGGTGGGTTGGAGCGGCCTTCCGTCTTCCCGGCCTTGTCGACGGCCTCGTTGGCGTGCCTGGCCACGTGGAACTTGTCGACGATCCGCCGTGCATGGGGCAGATGCTCGCGGATGCCCTTCCGGAAACCCGGGCTCATGTCGCAGGCGGCCGGACGCACATATTCGGGCACCCCGTTGTGGTCCATGAAATCCCGTGTGAACCGTTCGACCGTGGCCGAATCCTTGCCGGGGGGGGCACGTCGGTCACGTCGTGCTCGGCCGGGTCGGCGACCGCGGTGATGTGGTTGCGGCCCCTGCGGCTGGTCTCGTCGATGCCGATGGCCTCCGCTCCCGTGTGGTCCTCCGGCTTCCTCGCCCCGTGCACGGGACAGGTGACGCGTGGCAGTCCGGCGTGGATGAACGCCTTGTACTGGAAGAAGTCCGGATGGCGCCACACGCGCTCCCGCCTGTCATGCGCCGGGCAGGCGCCCCCGGCAGCCCGTCCCGGGGCAACGGAAGCGCGCGCCGGGCTCGAAGCCGATCATGATGTGCAGCTCCTGGCGGCCGTCGTCGGCGTCACGGAAGTCCACGGACCCCACCTTCCAAGGTGGCTGCAACTGAAGCGCGGCGGTGAACAGGCGAGAGGTATCCATGCCTCCAACCTACCCGACCGGCATCACCCCACACCCAAACCACCCACCACAAACAGCGAAAGGCCTTAAAGATGCCTTGAGCTCTTTGACGCCTCTCTGTCGACAGGGCTGAGAGGTATCTTTTTGTATTCTCTTGTTGTGATTTGGTCTTGATGGTGAGTTCCACTGCGGGAAATCGCCTAATTATGTGACGTTTTTCTTGTAATACCAACGCTCTTGCTTGATTGTATTTTTGTGACACGCCAGTTTTCCTTCTGGTTGACCTAGTGATATTTGTATTATATTGTATCTACTACAATTCAAACATAGAGTTGAACGGCTCTAACAAATTGAAGCATCCAAGAACCGCACAGCAGCGAAACGACGAAGGAGTCCCAATGTTCTGGATAGAATTCATCACGCTCATGCTCATCATCGTCTGGGGCACTAGGAAAGGCGGAACTTTCCTGGCCATGGCAGGCGGAGTCGGCATGCTCGTTTTCACCTTCATATTCCGTGAAGCACCCGCAGACCCGCCGACAACGGTCATCCTCATCATGCTTGCTGTCATTACCGCAGCGTGCACCATGCAAACCACCGGTGGCCTCGACTTCATGGTTAAACTTGCCGAGAAGATCCTTCGGCGCCACCCGCGTAGCGTAACCATCCTCGCGCCCATCGTCTCCTACGTTTTCACGTTCTGCACCGGCACGGGGCACATTATCTATTCCCTGCTGCCTGTCATCAATGAAATCAGCATCGGCAACAAGATTCGCCCCGAACGCCCCATCTCTGCCAGTATCGTAGCCAGCCAGCAGGCCATCACCGCTAGCCCCATCACCGCGGCCACCGTTGCGCTCATCGGCTACATGAGCACGTTCCAGAATGTCAACCTCGGCACTGTGATGCTTGTCTGCCTTCCCGCCACCCTCTTCGGCTCAATTGCCGCAGGCCTGTCCGTGTACCGTCGTGGTGCGGAACTTGAAGATGATCCTGAGTACCAGCGTCGTCTCGCTGCAGGCCTGATCGAACCGCCTGCCGCCGTCGTTGCTCAAGAAAAGACCGACAATAAGATGGCTAAGATCAGCGTTTTCATCTTCCTCGGTGCCATGGTACTCATTACCATCTGCCGCAGCTGCTGCCCACGTTCGACGACACCAAGCTGAACATGACCGTCGTCATCCAGATTGCCATGTATGTCGCTGCGGCAATCATGGTGCTCGTCAGCCGCGTGGACTCCAACAAGGTACTCGACGCCCCGTTGCTGAAGACCGGTACGTTCGCTGTCATCCTTGCCGCAGGCCTGTGCTGGTTGGTGAACACGTTCATCTCCGCCCAGTCCGATTTCATCTCCACAAACATGTCCGCGTTGACCAACAAATATCCGTGGGTATTTATCCTTGCGGTGTTCATCGTCGGCGCCATCACCACAAGTCAGGCTTCCACCACGATGATCATGGTTCCCATCGCCATCGCGTTGAATCTGCCAGCATACATCATCGTCGCCGGCTGGGTCGCCTGCTCCTCGAACTACTTCATCCCGGATGCCAGCCAGTCTGTCGCAGGTCTCGCGTTCGATACTGCCGGCACAACGAAGATTGGCAAGTTCATTCTCAATCACAGTTATATGCGCCCCGGTCTGGTGTGCACGGTTGTGTCCGTGATTGTCACCGCAGCCATCGGCTACTTCGTGTTCTAATACTAGGAGGAACTTGATCATGGATGATCCTCGTATCATCACCATCGGTGACAACGTGTGCGACAAGTACCTGTCTCGTGGACGCATGTATCCGGGTGGCCAGTGCGTAAATATCAGCGTATTCTCCCGGATGAACGGCGCGGACACCGCGTATCTCGGCAAGTTCGGCGACGATGACGTGGCCCGTTGCGTTATTGACGCATTGGCCGAGACAGGTGTTGATGCCTCCCATTGCCGTCGGTATGAGGGCGAGAACGGGTTCGCGTGCGTTACTTTGGACGGCAACGATCGCGTTTTCCTTGGATCCAACAAGGGTGGAATCGCCAAGGAGCATGCGTTCGACTTCAGTCCGGATGATTTCGACTACATCAAGTCGTTTGATCTGATTTGCACGAACCTTAACTCCTATATAGAAGACGATTTGGAAGTATTAGCTGAAACCGGCATGCCTGTCGCATTCGATTTCTCCACCCGTTGGACAGGCGAATATCTGGAACAGATTTGCCCGTACACCACGGTTGCGGTTTTATCTTGTGCTCATCTGTCCGACTCGGCACGAGAGCAGGAAATGAGCAAGGTTGCCTCTTTCGGTGTTCCGCTCGTTTTGGGAACAGTCGGCGAAAACGGCTCCTGGCTGCTGCACAAGAACAAATACCTGTATGCGGAGGCGACACTCAACGAGAACGCTATCGACACAATGGGCGCTGGTGATGCATACTTTTCCGCTTTTATCACCAGCGTTCTCAAGCAGATACCTCGCGGAATAGGTTTCGACAATATCCCTAATTCGAATCAGGTGTTCTCCAAGGCCATGCGAGACGGTGCGGTGTTCTCCGCAAACGTCTGTGGCCTGGAAGGGGCTTTCGGGCACGGAATCCCCATCGCCGGACGAATTATCGACAGACCCAATCTCTGAACGAAAACCATAAAAGGAGCAACACAACAATGCCAGTCTCGCCTATCATCAGCCGGTACGACGGCGAAGGGCTACAAGCCGGATACCGCAACGATAAATGGGTCGTATGCATCAAGAACTGGAAGCCCGACAATGACCTCGACGGGCTGAAGCACTTGGAGATCCATCATCAGACCGATGAGCAGTTCATCCTCATATCAGGCAAGGCGATTCTAATTACCGCTGAAATCACTGAGGATAACGGTTTCGATTTGAAACTCACGAAGCTTGAGCCTGGTGTTTTGTACACGGTTCCTGTTGACGGTTGGTTCTTCACCATCCTCGAAAAGGAAACGAAGATGATGATCATTCAAGACTCCGGATGTACAGCGGAAAACAGCGAGTACCGAGACCTTAACGAAGCTGAACTCAACCTCATTCGCGCCCAAACGCGGGAACTGTTTAGCTGACACATTTTTCCCATCTTTCCCATTACAAAACCAGATAGAAAAGGATTAACCATGAATAAGCAAGCCGAGCAAATCAAGACCGCTGTCGAGGAAACCCTCGCCAAAACCGAAAGTATCGGCGGTGTCAAGCAGCTCTATTTCGTCGGTTGCGGTGGAAGTCTCGGGGCTCTTTATCCCGCTAAAACGTTCGTTGAAACAGAAAGCTCGACTATCAAAACCGGTTGGTACAACAGCAATGAATTCCTCCATGCCACCCCAAAGGATTTCGGACCCAACTCGATGATCGTCCTCGCCTGCCATAAAGGCAACACCCCAGAAACCATCAAAGCGGCTGCTCTCGGCAAAGAGAAAGGCGCTACGGTCATCCTTCTGACTTGGCTGGAGGAATCCGAAATCATCCAATACGGCGATTACGTCGTCCATTATGAATTCGATGCCAGTCCTGACCACCTCGCTGGTGACATCGACTATGCAGGAGAGAAGACCTTGTGTGCCCTCTATGTGGCCGTGGAGCTCGTGAATCAGACCGAAAGCTACGCGAACTATGACAAGTTCGCGGAAGGGGTCGACCGTATCACCGCCGTGATTCGCAAGGCTAGGAAGCATGTTGCCCAGCGAGCACTCGACTTCGCCCAGGAATACAAGGATGACAAGTTCATTTACACGATGGCTAGTGGAGCTGGATTTGGTGCCGCTTATATGGAGAGTATCTGCATCTTCCAGGAAATGCAGTGGATTAATTCAGCCGTCATCCACACCGGCGAATACTTCCATGGTCCATTCGAAGTTACGGACGCTGATGTGCCATTCGTCATCCAGATTAGTGAAGGATCCACTCGCGAACTGGATGAGCGCGCTCTCCGATTCCTGAACAAGTACGCGAAGAGAATTGAGACTCTTGACGCTAAGGAGCTTGGTTTGTCTACCATCGACTCATCCGTGGTCGACTATTTCAACCACTCGCTGTTTAACAATGTGTACCCAATTTACAACCATGCGTTGGCGGATGCGACCAAGCATCCGTTGACCACTCGCCGTTACATGTGGAAAGTCGAGTATTAATCCGAGTGCTACAGCATAATCTGCGCATGGAGCATGTCTCTGTGGGCTGAAGGGCTGCCGATCTTCGTGGCCGGCGACCCTTTTAGCCCAGTCTTTTGATTCGGTCGCAGTAAGCGAGAAAATCCTGAATGCTATGTTCTTCAATGATCATGTGTATCTCAACTCTTGTATACGCCTATGAGGCGGCGTCTGGTCAATAGATGGTGTGCCCGGGAATATACGTGGTGAGACGCGAAGGCCTTTGCACGGGACAGTCCGTGCAAAGGCGGAACCGGCCACTTCCTGTTGCTCCTCCAATCCGTGACTAGACCGTACAGAACGGTCATGTCAAGCAGTATCGCAAGCCACGTTCTGTCTACATAGGGTGCGAATACCACCATGGCTATCACCGCGATGATTGGATTATGCCCAGGTTGGCCGGGTCCGGTTCGGGACGCCATAAGAGGCTCCTTTGCTGGAACGGCGGTCGGACCGGTTGGCCCGGCCGATCGCCCATGCGTTTTGGATTCCCGTTTCGAGGGGAGTCGGCCGCGCATGTGCGGTAGGAGCATTGTGACAGATGATTGGCTCGCATGCTCGGGTACGCAGGCGGCGTAATCCTGGATGGCGCATATACTGGTGGTGCCGATGAAAGGATCGGTTCGACTTCGGAGATCTTTTTTTGGGTGGCCGCTTGAAGCTTCGGCTCCGTTGGGTCCTGATTCGGTAGGGCGTTTCGGTTTGCGTCCTGATGGAGCGAAAGGGTCGCCGGCCTTAGTGGCC
>CXVL01000054.1_pt1 | contig 5963 bp, 6 predicted proteins | sample 940841 | NCBI WGS metagenome assembly CXVL01 (sample SAMEA3493526, study PRJEB9703) | human gut metagenome | biome: ENVO:mammalia-associated habitat; material: ENVO:feces | place: Bangladesh | collected 2010-01-06
AGTACGTGCTGCGTAACCTCATGAAGTAACCACTCTGGCTCCCCTCTCTGAGGGGAGCTGTCAGCGAAGCTGACTGAGGGGAGCAAAGGCCGGTACCTCTTTGAGGTGCCGGCCTTTATTGCGTGTTATGGCTTGTTACCCGTACCGAGCAAGGTGATTTTACTTCTCTGGTACCAATCCCTCATAGAGATAGAACGACGTGGCCCGCTCATCATCGCCGTGCATAGCCAGCGTATGCTCGCATACCTGTATCAGCCCCCGGTGCGTGTAGAAGCCGACATCACAGGTAGTGTCGGTAAACAAGAAGTACTCGCGCACACCTGCGGCACGGAACGAGTCCATCATCGTCTCGAACATACGACGTCCCAGACCATGACCGCGGGCAATCGGATCAATCACAAATAGGACAACTTCTGCCGAATAATCGTGTCCAGCCTGCGTGGCCTGAGCCCTCAGATTCCTATCGACACCAAGAATTCCAAGAATATCTCGGGCGGCCTTGAGCCCGTCCTTGGCGAATGCCAGCTTGAACAGCATCTGCAGCGAGTTAATGCGATGCGTATTCAAGAATCCACGATGATCCAATGCATCGATGCGTCCCAGAATCAACGCGATCGGCTTGCCGTCGAGTTCCGCGGTAAACGCGCAGGTCGCGCGCGCCAGACAGTTCTCCCAGTCGGTCTCGGCCGCCAGCAGGCCGGTTTTCTCGTCGTACTCGGGGTACCACATGCGGCGCACCACGTCGATTAATGCCGGGTAGTCGCTCTTGCACAAAGTGCGGATAATCGGTTCACTCATATGCCCATTATGCCTGTTACGTCCTAACAATGATGAAGCCGCGAGCGTAACGGAAGGGCATCTTACAATCGTGCGGGCAGGTCGGCCCTCTCCACAAGTCGAGCCATCTGTACCCGACCCATGCTCAGTTTGTCCGCAGCCGAGGAAAGATGCGCTTTTGCCGTGCGTTCCGAGATGAACATACGGGAGGCGATCTCGGCGTTGGTATAGCCTTCCGCAGCCAACATCACGGCTTCACGCTCACGATCGGGCAACGCACCAAGCAATTCGCGCGCCTCATCTCTGCGCGAGCGCGGTTGAAACTCGTTGAGATCGTCAATCAGCTGTTTCTGACTGGCTGTGTTGAACTGTGGTGCCGTGCAGCCAATCCAGGCAAGCCTGCGCCGTGCGCATCTCTGCCCTGAGGTGTCTGGGCGATGGGTTGTGTGGAACCGGCATGTGGCTGGTTCTTGGGCTCCTGCATCGGATTACTGATATGAATATGAACGCCGGCCTGTGGGGAAGCTGAAACCTCCAGCGATACCGGTGTTTCGGGCGCATGACGCCGTGCGTTCGTCAGTCCCTCTTGATCCGATCAGCAACCCGTTACGCAGCCCGGTCCGATTGCTCCTGCTGAGACCGCTCGGCATCAGCCTCGTCAGCCCCTTACGATCTGTGGTGTTGTTGCCGTGGTGTTTGGCGCTTTGGGACTGGTACTGAGCTTCATGCCAATCATCAACAACTCGGTATTCGTTGCGCCACGAGCTGAGATGCACGAAAAGCCGTTCTCATTCATGGAATGTTCAGCATTGCTCTACTAGTATGGAACGTGAAACAACGCTAAAGGAGCGATTATGACATTCGGTCAGCAGCCCCAGAACAACGGGCAGTACAACCCGCAATACAATACTTCCGATTACAACACCGCGCAGCAGAACTACCAGTATGCCGCGCAAGGCACGGGTGCAGGCACAACGGCCATCAACACGACGATGACTTACAACTATGAGGAGGCTCGCCGCGCTTCCGTAACCAAGGTCTACGGCGAAATGACCATTGGCGTCATCGTCACCGCGATAGTGGCGTTTATCGGGCAGATGACGGGAGCCTATTACGCGTTCCTCGCATCCACCGGTGCCATCGGCCTCATCGCGCTTTGTGTGGTTCAGGTGGGTCTTGCCGTGGTGCTCGGCGCTCGCGTCACCAAAATGAAGTCCGGCATCGCCCGTGTCATGTTCTATGTGTACGCGGCGCTTATGGGCTTTACGCTGAGCTCCATCTTCATGGTGTACAGCCTTGGTTCGATCGTCACCGCGCTGGGTATTACTGCGGCGTTCTTCTTCGCTTTGACCATGTTCGGCATGACCACCAAGATCAACATGCTCAAGGCCGGTCCGATTCTTATGATTGGTCTGATCGTGCTTATCATCTCGCAGCTGGTGCTCATGTTCCTGCACGTTGACGGCATGACCCAGATTGTGTGCGCGCTTGGCCTGATCCTGTTCGCCGGCATGACCATCTACGATGCGCAGTCCACGCGCGCTTTGCTGAGCCAATACGAGGCTCAGGGGCCGGAGATGGTCAAGAGGGTTTCCATCCTGTGCGCGCTGAACCTCTACCTCGACTTCATCAACATGTTCCTCTATATCCTCCAGTTACTGGGCAACAGGGATTAGTCATGAACTGATTCGTGGCATACGACCGCATCAAGCCCGACCACAATGTGGCCGGGCTTTTTCATGCCCGACACATCTGGACGGTAGGCTGACTCCCCGTGAAAAGACAAGAACTCGTAGGCATGCTGTGCCTGTTGCTGACCGCGCTGATTTGGGGCTTTGCGTTTGTAGCGCAGGTGCAGGGCATGGATTCGATGTCCCCCATGTTCTTCAATGCCACCCGCTTCACGCTAGGTGCATTGTCATTGGTGCCGATTCTGCTGTGGCAGCGTGGCCGGGGGAGCAGCAGTACCAGTGAAGCTGCCGATACCGCGGCAGTCGGTGCGGGAGATCAGTTGGTTCAGACCTCATCGCCTGCGATTCGTCTGCTCGCCAACCCGATTATCATTTCCGTGATTTGCGGCATTGTGCTTTTCACCGCCAGCACTTTACAGCAATATGGCATCCTGTACGGTAAATCGGCTGGCCGTGCGGGATTCCTTACCGCCATGTATATCGTGATGGTGCCGTTACTGGCATTTGTGTTCCTGCGTCGGCGCATCGGCGTGCTGGTGTTTGTGGCCGTGGCATTGTCTATCGCGGGCTTTTACTTCCTGTGCATCACTGACGGATTCGGTTCAATCGGGTTGGCGGATATTCTGCTGGTCTTTACTGCCGTGTTGTTTGCCGTGCATATCTTGGTCATCGACACGCTGGGTGCCAAAGTGGATGCCATCAAACTTTCATTCGGGCAGTTCTGTACTACCGCCGTGTTGAGTTGGACTGGTTCCTTGATTGAGGGCTCGGTCGATTGGGCCGGTGCCGCGCATTCCTGGATTCCGATTCTGTATGCTGGCTTCGGTTCGGTGGGCATCGCCTACACGTTGCAGGTGGTTGGTCAGCAGTGGGTGCCGCCGACTCGCGCGAGCCTGTTGATGAGCCTGGAATCGTTTTTCTCCGCGGTTGGCGGCGCGCTGCTGCTTGGCGAGGTGATGACTTCTCGTGGATATCTTGGCTGTGCGCTGATCTTCATTGGCACTCTGCTGGCGCAGGCCCCTGCTAAACTGCCAAAAATTCTGAGAAAAGGCTAGTCCGTGGTCTTGGGCGCTTCGCCCACCTGCGGTGCGCCGTTAATATCGCGGTGAATGTTCTGCATCTGCACTTCGATATTCTGCAAGGATCGCGCGCAGTCGAGCAGCGTCTGCGAATGCTCATTCAGTTTGGCGTCCGGCAGGTCGGTTTTGTACCGCAGCGCATGTTCCAGCGATGCCCAGTAATCCATGGCGATGGTGCGGAACTGCACTTCGACCGGCGTGTAATGCGCGCCTGAAGACAGGAATACCGGCACCGCATAGATGACATGCAGCGAACGGTATCCGTTCTGCTTTGGATTCTTGATGTAATCCTTGACCCGCAGCACCTGAATGTCGGACTGCGACGACAGGTAGTTCGACACGGAATACACGTCATCGCGATAATTGCAGATCACGCGGATGCCGGCCACATCAAACAGGTTGTCTTTGATGGAACTGACGCTGAGCGGCAATCCCTTGCGTTCCAGCTTGCCGATAATCGAGTTCACGGATTTCAGACGCCGTTCCATATGATGTATCGGATCATGGCTGAATCGCACCTGGAACTCGGCATCGAGGATTTCCAGCTTGGTGCTGATTTCGTACATTGCGCCTTCATATACCTGCATCTGATCCACGAATTCGGTGACTTGCTCGGTATTGAAGATGCCGCCGGGCAAGTCCAGCGTCTTCAGTCGGGCTTGCAGGTCGGAAGTGTTCAGTCGGCTATGTCGGTCAAGTATCACGTCAATCAATATACTCGGCTCAAGCTGCCCGATATGGGAGTTGCCGGGGAATCTCCCAAGATACTCCATGTACCGGTTTCTCCAGTTGGTGCGGACCGCTGCCGCGCATCATGACGAACCCGGCCGATAGAATCGATCATTATGAACGAAGACATGATGACCGAGGCGGAGCGCGCCTCGATTGAATCCGATGAGCACCTTACAACACAGGAACGCGGCAAGGGCGTGTTCCACATCCATACCCTCGGTTGTCAGATGAATGTGCATGATTCCGAGCGCATTGCCGGCGTGCTCGAGGCAGATGGTTATGTGCCGGCCACCGAGGAACAGGTCAATGACCATGACCTCGATCTCATTGTGCTCAACACCTGTGCGGTGCGTGAGAACGCTGCCGAACGCATGTATGGCACGGTGGGCCTGTGGGCGGAGATGAAGCGTCAACGCCCGAACCTGCAGATTGCCGTTGGCGGGTGCATGGCTCAGCTTGACCGCCAGAAAATCGCCAATAAGGCGCCATGGATCGCTGCGGTATTCGGCACCAAGAACATCGGCGACCTGCCGCAACTGCTCAACCAGAACCGTGCCGCCGATACTCCGCAGGTCAAGGTCGATGACCAGCTTCAGCAGTTCCCAAGCCAACTGCCTGCGGCCAGGGCTTCCCGCGTGAGTTCGTGGGTGGCGATTTCCGTGGGCTGCAACAACACCTGCACGTTCTGCATCGTCCCGACCACGCGAGGCAAGGAAAAGGATCGCCGTCCGGGAGACATTCTTGACGAAGTGCGCCAGTGCGTGGCCAACGGCGCCAAGGAAGTCACCCTGCTCGGGCAGAACGTGAATTCCTTCGGATATGGCATCGGTGACCGCTACGCCTTCAGCAAACTGTTGCGTGCTTGCGGCACGATTGATGGGCTCGAGCGTGTACGCTTCACCTCGCCGCATCCGGCCGCTTTCACCGATGACGTTATTGAAGCCATGGCTGAGACCCCGAACGTGATGCATCAGCTGCATATGCCGCTGCAGTCAGGCTCCGACAAGATTCTGCGGGCCATGCGCCGTTCCTACCGCGCATCCAAGTTCATGACGATTCTGGAGAAGGTGCGTCAGGCCATGCCGGATGCGCAGATTTCCACTGATATCATCGTCGGTTTCCCCGGAGAGACCGAAGAGGATTTCCAGCAGACCTTGGATGTCGTGCGTCAAGCGCGGTTCTCTTCCGCATTCACTTTCATCTACTCGCCGCGCCCCGGCACGCCGGCTGCCGAAATGGAACAGGTGCCGCACGATGTGGTCCAGGATCGTTTCGACCGACTGGTGGCGTTGCAGGAACAGATCACCGCGGAGAATCTGCAGTCCTTTGAGGGGCGTGATGTTGAAGTGATGATTACTGGCACGCAAGGCAAGAAGGATGCCGACACCCATCGAGTCACCGGCCGCGAGAAGACCGGCGTGCTGGTGCATATCGGCGTGCCCGAGGGTCAGCCCATGCCGCAGATTGGCGACTTCGTGACGGCCACCGTCACCCATGCCGGTCGCCACAATCTCATCGCCGACCCTGACCTTGCTCAAGGGCAGACCTACTCGGTGCGACACTGAGAAGGTTCTCCACTCAGAGAGAGGAAATGCAAGTTCTCGGCTCCCCTCTCTGAGGGGAGCTGGCCGCGAAGCGGACTGAGGGGAGTTACGGTACGAGCAAAAGTGTACGAGGAGAAAAC
>CXVL01000081.1_pt1 | contig 3822 bp, 5 predicted proteins | sample 940841 | NCBI WGS metagenome assembly CXVL01 (sample SAMEA3493526, study PRJEB9703) | human gut metagenome | biome: ENVO:mammalia-associated habitat; material: ENVO:feces | place: Bangladesh | collected 2010-01-06
AACTCGCGGGCGAGGATGTTGGGAGCCGGGTCGTCGTTCGGCCTGGCCGGGCGTGGCCTATGGGCGGCCTTGGAATAGGAGCTGGCCATGCCGTTCCTCTTCATGATCCGGTTGATGCGGCGCCTGGAGAGCGTCACGCCCTCGTGCCCCAGGGCGTGCCTGATCTTCCTGGTCCCGTACACCTTGCCGCTGTCCCTCCACACGCGCTCCACGTCCTTCTCGTAAGGGTCGGCGCGCTCGGCCTCGGGGTGTTCGAGCATCCAGTAGTAGGTCGACTTGGCAACGCCCAGGATCCTGCACTGCGCCGATATCGGGCAGCGGCCGGCGTTGGACCGTATCACGCCTGCTTTCGTGCGAATACCGGCGCCGCTTGTTCTGAAACGTCGACCTCCATCTCCAGCTGCCTGTTGCGTTTCCGCAACTCGATCAGCTCGTTCTGCTCGGGAGTGCGGTTGTCGGCCGCTTTCGTGGAGCCGCTGTTACGTATCCCCTGCACCCAACGCTGCAGCGTGGAACGCGGGATGCCGTACTCCGCCCTGATCTGCGACGACGGCTTGCCGTTCTCGTACAGCCGCACGATCTGCCTCTTGAACTCCTCCTCGTAATGACGGGGACGATTCGGATCGGCCATGATGATCAACTCCTTCGTTGTCATGTCCCGCATGAACCAGTCCAATACATTGTAGCCAATCCACAGACTGCGTTTGAATCCCGTCTCGCAAAGGCACGTGGCGACGGGCTCGCGGGCGGGAGTGTGGCTGATCGTCTGCGAGCCGGCGGACGAGACCGCCCGGTATTGCCGGGAATGCGGGGCCATGGGCCGGGCTCGTTCCTCATGGCGTCGCCGGTTCGCGCATACGCCCGTCGGGCAGCACGCCGTGCACCTGCTGGTGCGGATCAGACGCTATGAGTGCATGGCGTGCGCCCGCTCATGGACCGACGACCTGACCCATATAGCCGACGAGGAACGACGGCTGACGGACGCGGCCGTGTGGTGGGCGGCGGCCGAGGTGGCGCTCAAGTCGAAGAGCGTGCTCGCCTGCGCGCATGACCTGCATTGCTCGTGGGGAGCGTTGAACCGGGCCGTACTGGAGAAGGGCATGGACGTGCTGGCCGCGGGCCCGCATCGTCTGGACGGCGTGGAGGCGATCGGCGTGGACGAGCACGTATGGCGGCACACCCGCACGGGCGGCCGGTACGTGACCGTCATCGTGGACCTCACCCCCAGAAGGAAGGGACGGCCGGCGTGACTGCTGGACATGGTCGAGGGCAGGAGCGAGAAGGTGTTCGCCCAATGGCTGGAGGAGCGTCCGCAATCGTTCCGGGACAACGTGAGGGAGGTCGCGATGGACGCGTTCTCTGGATACAAGAGGGCCGCCGCGCGCCAGGTGCCCCACGCCGTGGAGATCCTTGACCCGTTCCACATCGTCAAGCTCGCCGGCGACAAGCTCACCTGCCGTGCGCTGCCGACTTCAACGAGAGGCCATGGGCCGGGCGGGGCCGGCGCGACGACCCGCTCTATAAGGGCAGGAGGAGCCTCTTTACACAGGCGGATTCAGACAAGCCATCCAACCCACCTCTAACCACCACCCATACACACCAAAATGCGAAGAGCCGGATTCGTAGGGAGTGCATAAGAACTTGGGCATTACCTAGCATATAAGCATGAGGTCTTTAGATTCATATGCATTTAAATAGTTTTGTTTATCGGTAAGGTTTTCCATATAGGGAGAGGTTTGCTGGTAGAGATACTGAACATCTACATGCGATTTGAATATTTGAATCTGTGTTGCCGACACAGAGATTTTGCACATAAGTGGTGTGTGCTGTTGCAAACCCAGATTTCTATACGTATCGGTAATATATCGCATATGACTGAGAAGATTTGCATTGCTGTAGCCTCACATAAGCCGTACCGGATGCCGGCAGACCCGATGTACATGCCAATGCAGGTTGGAAAGGCATTACATCCAGATATTGATCTGGGGCCGTCTTTTACTCCGGATGACACTGGCGATAATATTTCTTGTTTAAATGCGTCATATTCAGAATTGACCGCATTGTATTGGATGTGGAAGAACTGTGATGCTGAGTATAAAGGGTTAGTACATTATCGTCGTCACTTTGGCAGACATAAATTATTTGAGCATAATGAGGATAGATTTGCCTCTATCGCTTCCCAAAAAGAGTTATTATCGGCTCTTGATGATAACAATGTAGATATTCTTCTGCCAAGAAAACGCCATTATGTTATAGAAACTGTGTATTCGCATTATAGCCACACATTTGATAATAAGCAGTTTATTGAAATGCGAAAAATATTATCAGAAACTTGTCCTGAATATGTTCCATCATTTGATAAACTTATGAAATCTCGTAGTGCGCATGTCTTTAATATGTTTATTATGAGCCGTGAAAAATTTGATGAATATTGCTCATGGATGTTTCCGTTGATTGGGATGCTAACTGATCGTATTCCACCGGAGTCTTATGACAGTTTTGGAGCTAGGTATCCAGGACGAGTGAGTGAGCGTCTTCTTGATGTTTGGATCAATACAAATAAGTATTTTTATGTCGAATTTCCTGTCATCAGCCCAGAACCTGTAAATTGGATAAAGAAAGGCTCTGGATTCCTTCTTGCAAAATTTGCAGGAAAAAAATATGGTAAGAGCTTTTAGCTTTTTATTTGTTTGTGTAATTTAAGAAGAGAATATATGTGTGCTGAAAAAAAATTTGTCGGGAGCAATAAGCCTCTAGTGAGTATCATTCTCCCTGTATATAATGTAGAAAATTATTTAAAGCGATGCATTGTTTCGATAATTGAGCAAAGTTTCACAGACTTTGAAATTATAGCAGTGGACGACGGCTCAACGGATAGGTCTGGTCAAATTTGTGATTATTGGGCCTCTAAAGATGATCGGATTAAGGTGATTCATAAATCCAATGGTGGTCTATCGGATGCTCGTAATTGTGGTATCGATATCGCGTGCGGAAAATACTTTACTTTTATCGATTCCGATGATTATATTTCTAAGAATTACCTAGAAAATCTTCTTGCTTTGTTTGACTATGATCCCGAATGCAAAATGGTTGGGTCTGGACATTATATTGTCCAAAGCAATAAAACGAGAATCGACTATAAGGCTGATAAGAAAATATCTTTTTTCACGCGTAGAGAAGCTTTTGAAAGTGTTTTGTATCACGGGAAAGTAAATGTATCTGCGTGGGGGAAAATGTATCATAGATCATTATTCGATGAGATTAGATATCCCAAGGGACATCTATATGAAGATACATATATATTTGGTAATCTTCTTTTGAGAACGCCCTCTTATATTTTCTCGTCTGAGCCAACGTATTTTTATTGCAAACGGGATAGTTCTATCGTGAGCGGCGGATATTCGAGTAAGAGGTTGGAGTATATTGATTCAGTAGAGAAATTAACTGCCTGTGCACTGCAATGTGATACTACACTTGAGAATGCGTGTATAAGGCGCAGGGTGCATGCAAATCTTAGTGTATTGAGATATATGAAAGATGTTTCGGGAAAAGATTTGGGTCTTAGGGATACTCTGAGAAAAGAAACGTTGAGGCTCTCTGCACAAATGTACAAAGATCCGAATATTCCACGTAGAGATAAGATTGCTGTATTTTTGTTACGATTTGGATATATTTTATATATTAATTGCTGGAATATTTATGAGAAAATAAGATAAATTGTTTAGAGATAGAGCGAGATATGTCCAATTATAGTACTTTTGTATTTGGCCTACATGTAGATGATGCTGTCGAACAGGCGTTTCGCCAGTTCGAGGAACTTCC
>CXVL01000072.1_pt1 | contig 3597 bp, 4 predicted proteins | sample 940841 | NCBI WGS metagenome assembly CXVL01 (sample SAMEA3493526, study PRJEB9703) | human gut metagenome | biome: ENVO:mammalia-associated habitat; material: ENVO:feces | place: Bangladesh | collected 2010-01-06
GGCGTACAGTTTGCAGAACCGGTCGTAGCCCATGAACGGAACCCCCTTCACCCGGCACGAGTCCGCGTACTCCGCATGCAGCAGCCTCAACGTGACGCCCACACGCCCCAATTCGCTGTGCACGCGCGTCCAGTCGGGCTGCTCGTAGGCACTCTCTATTACGCCCCTGCCGGGAAACAGCAGGGCGTACACCTCGTCATCGGCTTTGCCCTCCACGTCACTGTAGGAGACGTTAAGCCGGTCGGCGGTGTCGAACACGTCGATCACGCTGTGCTTCGACATACCGTAGCCCACGGCTATCGCGTTGCGCGACAATCCTTGCTCGCGAAGCCTGAGCACGAGCTTCGCCTTGATTCTGCGTACCATCGTTGGCACTCCTTTCGCCATGCGTCCATCGCATGGATGGAAGGAGCCTAACCCAAACGGCGCCGAACCACAATAACTCTGGTGCTAAACCACAATGATCCCGCGAAACGGCAATGGTGCCGAACCGGAATAACCAACGTGCTCAGCAAGTCAAATATTCATGAGCATGAGCGCGCTGCGCCCGTCGGGGAAGCTGCCGACCACGCGCGTGCGCCGGGCAGCAGTTCGTTCACGGCGGCGACCAATCCGGCGCACCGGTCTCCCGTCACCAGCCTCACGCCCTTCACCTCCCCCCGTGCGATCGTGCCCTTGACGAACGAGCGCCAGCTTTCCGTATCCTCCTTCATGCCCTCCGCCACCGAAAGCACCTCCCTGCGGCCGTCCATGCCAACGCCGATGGCCACCAGTATGCCCGCGTTCTCCACGCTGCCGCCCCAGCATCTTTTGTGCCATACGCCGTCCATGAACACGTACGGGTAATCCTGTTCATGGGGCCTGCCCCGTCACGCGTCGATGTCCGCGTAGACGCGCTTGAGCTTGTCGCTCAGGGTCTGCGAGGGCATGCGGTCGCCCCACAGCAGCTGGCTGACATCGTCGACCTGGCGGGTGGAGACGCCGGCCAGGTACATGTCGATCAGCGCCTCCTCGACGCTCTCCTCGCGCCGCCGGCAGCGTTCGATCACCGCCGACTCGAACACCGCCCCTTTCAGTTTCGGCACCTTGAGACTCATTCTGCCGGCCTTGACGGTCAGGTCCCGCTCGTAGTGGCCGGCCCGATACGCCTTGCGGTCCCCGCCGCGCTCGTAGCGCGCGGCGCCGGCGGTCTTCGTCGGCCTGAGGCGTCGGGCATCGCGTTCAGGGTCTCCTTGACGCTTTTTCTGACCATCCGGTCCAACGTGGTCTCCAACATGGCCTGATCGACCCCGTGGAATCTGCTGCGGCATGGCTTCGTGCCCTCGTTTCCAATCGCAGTTTGTTTTGTTTGGCGACGGAAAATCGTACACAGGACACGGGCCATGCCCCTATCTCAAGTCCAGACCAAAGTGCGCAAAAATGGCGCTTGTGTTGTTTTCGTGGGTGAGGGTTCGTCGTTGAGTCGTTGAGGGAGTAAGAGAAGAGCGCTTTTTGGGTAGGATGTTTTCGACCAAGATAAACAAACAACCGCAAAGCGCCCGATGAACAGCATATTCAACCAGCTCCTCAACGTCAAAAACGTGGTGGTCGAGGACGTGCGGATCGTCGACTCGCCCCTGCGCCCCGAGCCCGTGCTCGAGGTTCGCGTGCGCCCGCGCAGGGGCATGCTCCGATGCTCCCGCTGTGGCAGACGCCGTCATGGTTACGACCAAGGTGGCGGCGTGCGTCGTTGGCGGCATCGGGATTTCGGCTGCTGGCGGGTCGAACTGGTCGCCATGATGCCGCGCGTGGACTGCCCCGGGTGCGGGGTCGTGGTCGCGTCCGTGCCGTGGGCGGAGCCGGGCAGCCGGTTCACGAGGGATTTCGAGGCGGAGTGCGCGTGGCTGATGACCGTCGCCAACCAGAAGACGGTCAGCGGTTTCCTGCACGTGGCGTGGAGGACCGCGGGCGACATCGCCCATAGGGTCGTGGATCGTCTCAGGGCTGACATGCCGTCGCCGTTCGACGGCCTCACCGCGATCGGCGTGGACGAGACGAGCTACAGGAAGGGCCACACGTACCTGACCGTGGTCGTCGGCCACGAACGGCGCCGCGTCATCCGGGCGCACGACGGGTACGGCAGGGACGTGTTCGACCTGTTCTTCCGACAGCTCGCCGACGAGCAGAAAGCATCCATCAAAGTGGTGACCGGCGACGGGGCGCGTTGGATCGACTCATGCGTCAAGGAGCACCGCCCGAACGCCGAACGCGTGCTGGCCGGGTTCCACGTCGTCAGCTGGATGAGCGACGCGCTCGACAAGGTCCGCAAGCGCCTGTGGAACCAGGCGCGCCACGAACACGACGAGGAAACGGCCAAGCGCATGCGCGGCGTCAAATACGCGGTACTGAAGAACCCCGGCGATCTGACCGACAGGCAGTCCGAAGCGTTCGACGCGTTGGGGAACACGGATCCCAAGGGCCGGCTCTACCGTGCATGGCAGCTCAGGGAACTGTTGAGGACCCTGCTCGGGCATCCGATCGACCAAGCCAAGACGGAATTGAACCATTGGGTGTTCTGGGCGTCCCGCAGCCGTATCCCCGAGATAGTCGAACTCGCGAGGAGGATCAGGAGACGGCGCCCGGACATCCTCAGGACCATCCAACTCGGCTGCTCCAACGCCAGGCTCGAGGCGTTCAACAACCGCATCAAGGTCACCATCCGCATGGCCTACGGCTCCCACCACGCCACCAACCTCATAGCACTCGTCATGCTCCGCTGCGGCGGACTCGACGTCCGACTCCCACAACCCGCAATCTAACCCACGAAAACAGCAGAAGCCTCGCAAAAATTCGGTCGTTATCTTCACACTGTCTCCAAGTCTGATGAGAAATCCGTAATGAGCATGCTGGCAACAACACAAATCATCATGCCAACCGTCAACCGAATGCGCGACTTGCCACAAGGCCCGGATTCTTACATACTTAGGTCTTTGCCCGTCCCTGTGGCGGTGATCAGTTCTGATCGATTTCACCGAGCCTTGACATGTCGAAATAACGGCACATTGACCACTCGTGCGACGTAATATAGCGCACTTCGCAGATGAACATCAACGCGCTCCTGCCGTCTAGGAATAAGCCGACCATGCGCGTGCGCCGGCGATGTTCGCAGGGATGGTTGTCGAGCAGGTAGGCCGTCGTCTCGCCGATGCCCTCACGCAGGTATTTAGCGGCCTCCAATTTCCTCGATTCCATGTCCTCAGCGACAAATTCTGCTTTCGCTCACGCCTTGCCGCGGGTTTTCATGGAGGGCACCGACTTCAACGCGTCCGCCGTACAATCCCGATAACACCGCCTGATACGATCAGCCCAAAACGAAAACCACCAACCAAGGCGACACAACAACCCAACTGTTGGCAACTACCACTAGAAACAACTCACAGTCATATCATCAACCATAAACGTTATGCCGAATTCGACTTAAATATCCATCTAATCATTTTCTATAAAATTTATTTCCAAAGAAATAATAGCAAAAAGCGACTAATGCTTAACAATTTTTTTTATCTCGCCGACAATAAACTTTCTATAAAAAAACACATACAAAATATAACAAACTAA
>CXVL01000077.1_pt1 | contig 3098 bp, 4 predicted proteins | sample 940841 | NCBI WGS metagenome assembly CXVL01 (sample SAMEA3493526, study PRJEB9703) | human gut metagenome | biome: ENVO:mammalia-associated habitat; material: ENVO:feces | place: Bangladesh | collected 2010-01-06
GTGAAATATCCGATGCTGTCGAGCAGGGTCTTGTTCGCCTGATATTCGTCCCACGTGCAGAGGAGTATCTTCGTCACGGTGACGGTCGGACTGCCTGACACGACGGAATAACTCATTGACACCGGACTGGCACTGCTGGCGGTCAATGCGTAGCTGACACGTCGGCTCGCGCTTACGCCGCCATACCCGCTCATCGAGATAGTGCCGCCGGTGACGTTCACATAGGCGCTGACCAAATATTTCGTCCCTGGCTTTTTCGGAATGGTCGTGATATCCACCCAACGGCTTGTCGACAAGGTGATGGTCGAGGATGGGCTCGTGCATAGGTTCGTGACCATCATCGGGCATCACCCCCACGGCGGGAGTCAGTCGAGTGGCATGGTGTCGCCGGTGAAGAAGCCCGGAAGCCCCCCACGGCAGTGGCGTACGCGTCGGCACGTTCGATGAGAATCTCGCTCATCATGCCTATCGCGCCGACCGTTGTGGCGTCCAGTTGCAGGCGGACGAGCATCTGATCGCAGCCGGCCGGAAGGGTGATGGTCCGGTCCACCGTGACGGTCTGGTCTTTGCCGACCGCCGCGTTGAGCTGTTGTTTATATGAGCCTTTAATACGGTAGAAGACTTGAAGACGGGCTTGGGCTCCATGCGCGTAGGCTACGGCGTGCACGTGGTACGAGCCGGCCGGCGGAATCTGCGAGCCGACCAGCAAATATTGCACATAGTTGTCTCCCGTGGCGGTGCTGGTCGCACGCACCCAGTTGCGGTCGTTCACCACGACCGGGTATTCGGCCTTCGTTTTGTTGTTCGCGATGGGTTTTACGGTGCCGGTGATGTTCGGGTCGGGGAACCAGTTAATCCTCTGCATGATTCTCCTTGTCGAGACTGTCGAGCACATCCTTCGGGATCAGTTTCATGGCCGCCGCGAGTTGGCTGGACAGGATTGCGATTTGCTTGTTGAGTGTGCCGATCTGTTGCGATAGCTGGTCGATGACGGTGTTCGCGTCGGCTGGAATCTGAGTCAAAATAAGTCTCCTTAAAACAAACCCCCGTAATCCGGGAATGGATTGCAGGGGTTGAAAAAACTGGGAAATACGGGTTAGTCTGCGGCGGTCATCGTGTCGATGCGAGTCACGGCCTTAAGCTCGTCCAAGGTGAGGGTGCGTCCGAGATTCGTCTTAACATCCGCCACTTTGACGGATGTGCCGGAATCGTCGAACGTGGCGAGCACGCCACGCTGGTAGTCGCGCCACGATTCGGCGGTGCCGTCAGTGCTGGAAAACTCCAATCCCAATCGGCACAGTTCGGCTCGCAGGCTTTCCTTCGGCGGACGCAGGTCGAGCACGCCATCCGTCGCCGGTCGTGCGCCTGGTTGCGGGACGTCAGATGCTGTCATGATTACTCCTTTGCTGTTGTGTTGTTTCCCTTTTTTCGCCGGGGTGGCGTGGAATCCATGTCATCCCGGCGGAGTCGATGCGCGTGGCCGTCCACGGCCCGCGTCAACGCCGACGGTCGGTCAGATAATCGATCGACCGTCGGCGGAACCGGTCGCGCGTCACGGCGATGCGGTCGGCCACGCCGGCCAGCGTGTCGGCGAGACGACCGTCCGCATCCTCCATGACGGGCATCGCGTCCAATCCGAGCAGGCGACGGGTCTCCTCGCGACCGTCCGGCGACAACGCGCCGGACGCCGTGAGCACGGGATGCAACGCGGCCATGCGCGTCTGCTGACGGTCCGCCAACTCGTCGCGCTCCACCTGCTCGTAGGCGCTGGTCCAAGCGTTGCGTCCGGTGGCCGGGTCGATGACGCCCGGATCTGACCTGTTCGACCGGACCCGTATGATCGCCGCGACCGCTTCCGCGTCCGTGTCGCAGCCGAGGAGCTCGCCCCACGAGGCGATCGCGTCCAACGGGATGAGATGACCCGTCCCGTCGTCACAGGTCACGGCCAACACGTCACCGTAGATGTTCGCTTCCATGAAACCTCCTACCGTTCGGTCAGGATGGCGAGTATCTGATAGCCGTATGGGATGTTGCCGCCGTTGCCGGCGCCACGCACCCACAGGCCGCAGCCGCTCGGCGAATCACCCTTCGAGCCGACCATGACCGGCTCCGAGGCGTCGGCGGAGACATGCGCATGGTATAAGCCGAATTTGGCCGGGGAACCATACGTGTACGTCTGCGTTACCACCCCTCCACCGTTGACCACTCCGCCACGAGGATGGGAAGTCACGAACGTTCCACGCCCCTCGCTGAGCAGGCCGAGGAACCCGCCGAGGAACAGATACCCGGAGTTGATGTCCGCCCGTACGCCGACACTGCCGTTCGGATCTGTCGCTGAGAGTTCGGCGAATGTATGGTATTTGACCGTCGGGTCGGCCCTTAAGCGCAGTTGCGCGTAACCGGCCTGGTTGCCTTTGGAATAATCCCTGTAAGTGGACAGGAAGGCTTCGCCGATTTTGGTGGCGTTGTCCACAGCCTTGTATTCGCCCAAACGCATGAACGACCCCGGATCGGTGTCGCTCATGCGGCCTCCGTTGATTACGATGGTGGAGACTTCGCCTTTAGATTGGGTCCGGGATTCCGACGCGATGTAGGCATCGCGACCGTCGCGCCCGTGCATGAATTCGATGCCCGAGCCTTCGGTCTTGTCATCGCTGTTGATAAGCGACTGTCGGAACGTCGGTGAGATTCTGATTCGTCTGCCGGTGAGGCTCGTCTGGAACGTGCCGGTCAGCAGGTTCGCCCTGCCCTCGCCGTCCAGATAGACGGTCTGGTTGCGGTTGGAATCCCACATTTGCAGGCCGGTCGAGTTGAGCTTCACGCCAGTGTTCGCCGCCTCGCTGGACTGAAATATCGCGCCGGTGAACACATAACCATGGAATTGGCCTGCCGCCACCTTGTCCGTCGTGATGCTGCCCGCCGCGATCTTCACCGCGGTGACGCTGTTCGCGGCCAACTTGTCGGCGGTGATCGCTCCGGACACTATCTTCGATGCGTTCACCGAGTTGGCGGCGATCTTGTCCGCATTCACGGCATTCGCTGCGATCTTGTCGGCCGTGACCGCGCCAGCCACGATGTCGCCCGCCTGAATCTTATGG